>WNFI01452392.1_pt1 | contig 47920 bp, 41 predicted proteins | sample 5400471 | NCBI WGS metagenome assembly WNFI01 (sample SAMN13153348, study PRJNA577476) | soil metagenome | isolation source: 100 cm saprolite on Douglas fir-dominated hillslope | place: USA:California | collected 2013-09-17
TCTCCTGCCCGCCGCACGCGCAGGCCGTCGATGATCGTCTTGCAGTCGATGGTTTCGAGCCGCCCACTCTCGATGCTGGTCTTCATCGCTGGCCCGTCCGAGGATTCGACACCGATCACGCGCACTCGTGGATTGTGGCTCTTCAGCGCCATCGACACGCCCGAGATCAGTCCGCCGCCGCCGATGGGCACGATGACGGCATCGACCTCCGGCCAGTCCTGGACGATCTCAAGACCGAGCGTGCCCTGGCCCGCGATCAGCTCCTCGTCGTCAAACGGATGCACATAGGTCAGGCCCTGGGTGCGAACCAGCTCCTTGGCCTTTTCGTTTGCCTCGTCCCAGATGGTCCCGTGCAGTACGACCTCGGCGCCATAGCCGCGGGTCGCGGCGATTTTGGCCGGCGTCGCGTTCGTCGCCATGCAGACCACGGCACGAATGCCGTGAATCTTCGCCGCGAGTGCCACACCCTGGGCATGGTTCCCGGCGGACGAGCAAACCACGCCGCGTTTCTTCTGCACTTCGGCCATCAGCGCGAACTTGTTCAGCGGCCCGCGGATCTTGTACGATCCCACCCGCTGGAACATCTCAGCCTTGAGCCGGACGTCATACCCGGTCGCCTCGCTCAGTTGGCGTGAAGTGAGCAGGGGCGTGTGCTTGATGTGCGGCGCGATTCGCGCTCGCGCCGCTTTGAAGTCATCGAGAGACAGCGAGAACATCGTGGTCGGGATCGAGGGGCGAGAAGCGCCGCCGATGGCGAACGCGGTACTAACGAAAGCACATCCCTACCGATTCGAAAGGACCCTCCGCACGATCGCGCCGGCGCGCCCGCAGTCCGCCGTGCTCACATCGAGGTGAGTGACCATCCGGACGCGAGTAGGAGTCCACTCCGCAACACGCACCCCCTCCTCGTTGGCCGCGGCCGCGACGCGCGCCGCCGTATCGCCTGGCGCCACGTCGATCATCACGATGTTCGTGTCGGGCGGCACCACGCGCGCGCCCCCGGCGCCGTCGACCAGCCGAGCGAGCGTTCGCGCGTTCTCGTGATCGGCGGCCAGACGCTCGATGTGGTGATCGAGCGCGTAGAGCGCAGCCGCAGCGAGAATCCCCGACTGGCGCATCGCGCCGCCGAAGAGTTTTCGCGCCGTCCATGCCCGTTCCATCGCCTCGCTGGTCCCGGCCAGCGCCGCACCGACCGGCGCACCAAGTCCTTTCGAGAACGCGACCATCACCGTGTCGGCGCAGTCGGCGAACTGGGCAAGCGACGTCCCCGACGCCACACTGGCGTTCCACAGTCGAGCCCCATCCATGTGAACCGGCAGGTCGCGCTCGATCGCCACGGCGCGAATGGCGCGCAGTTCCGATAGCGGAACGATTCGTCCTCCAGCTGTGTTGTGGGTATTCTCGACACACACCAGGCTGGCCGCTGGAGAATAACGCGAGATCGGCCGCATCGCGGCACGAAGATCGGCCGCGCTCATCACGCCGTCCGACGCATGCACGGGGAGCACCTGCGCGCCGCTGAGCGCCGCGACGCCCGCGATCTCCCCCTCGACGATGTGGGCGTCCGCATCGAGCAGCACCTCGGTACCGCGGCCGGCGAACAGCCAGATCGCAGCCTGATTGGCCATCACGCCGCTCGGAAAGAAGAGCGCGGCCTCCTTGCCAAGCAGAGTCGCGACCCGACGTTCCAGTCGCTGCGTGGTCGGATCGCCATCTCTCTCGTCATCGCCGACCTCGGCATCAGCCATGGCGCGGCGCATGTCGGGAGTTGGCTTAGTAACGGTGTCAGACCGAAGGTCGATCATTGGATGGGTTGGTGGGCCGGTGGACTAGTGCGCTGGTGGGCAGGTGGGCTGGTGGGGCTGGATTGGCGCACCGAAACCAATCCACCAGTCCACGAACCCACCAACCCACCAACCCACCAACCCACCCTAATTGAAGACTTCCCTCTGGCGCTTTCGGGTCCGCCGAAGCTCGTAGACCTGTCCGACTTCACCGCCGAGAATGAAGATCAGGGCGGCATAGTAGAACCAGACGACCATCACCACGATTGCCGTCAGGGTCCCCGTGTACAGGGAGGCGGGGTTGAAGGTCGCGGCGTAATAGCTGAACGCCGAGCGTGCGAGCTCGAACATGACGCCGGTGAAGATCGACGCCACCCACGCGGTTTTCGTCCGCACCCGGCGCACCGGCAGAAACTTGTACAACGCGAAGAACATCAGCAGCAGGATGCCGAACGCAACCAGGCGTCCGATCCAGTATTCGACGTTGTTCATCACGTCGGTCCGGAGCCCCTGGGCCACGAGCAACCGCGACGTCCCGACCGTGATGTACGCCGATACCGTCATACTCAGCACGAAGAGCAGGCTCCCGATCACCGTGATCTTCACGTCGAAGATCTTGCCCTCGATGATTCCTCGCTCGTTCTCGATATCGAAGATGCTGGCGAGCACGGTGCGGAGCGATCCGAACAGGCGCGTCGAAAACCAGACGAAGCCGATCGCGCTGACGATCCCGAGCGAGGAGTTCGCCTTGAACAGATCGTTGAGCAGTTTGTGGATCGGCGAGTCGGGCGACTCCTCGTGGGCTGGCAGCAACCGGTCGAGCGCCGCGACCACAGTGTTCGTGGTGTTTAAATCCGGGTCGAACACTCTGAAGAAATACGTCGCCGCCCAGACGGCCAGCAACACGAATGGCACCGCGGCGAGGATGAGGTTGAACGCGATGCCCCCGGCGAGGAAGAGCGCATTATCCTCGCCGCTATTATCCCAGACGCGCTTCGCGTAGTCGCGAAGGATCCATCCGAGACTGACATAGAACGGACGGTTCGCCATCTCGCGACCGCGCGACGGATGACGGCGTCGGCGCGGCTACTCCTCGGCGAGCGAGCTGGTCGAGGCCGGAGGGCGGCGACGCCCACGCACATCCCGCGCCTCGCGTGCGACATCGGCCCCGGCGTTGTACGCGGCTTTCGTTTCGGTCAGACGATTCTCGAGATCGACACGGGCGTCGTCCGCCGCCAACCGCCCGGCTTCCATGGCCCGTCGCACCTGCTCCTTTTTCGTCTCGATCGCGTTGCGCGCGGTATCGATCTGCTCTTCGACCCGGCGCCGCGCGTCCTGAAAGGTGTCAGTGACGGATTCCGTCACGTCCGATGCGACGCGTTGCGCCGCGTCGCGAGCCTTCCGCGCACGACGGCGAAGGTCCGCCCGCGTCTCGGCGCCGGAGCGCGGCGCAAACAGCAGGGCGAGCCCAGCGCCAATCGCCGCCCCGAGAATGAACGTGCCCATGCTGCTGCCGCCGTCCTGCCGTTCGATGACGACGTAGCGGCCATCTTCGTCGTCGAAGTCGTCCTCATGATGACGCATAGTGGCTCCGTTCAGCGCTTCTTCGTGGTTGTCTTCTTCGCCGTCGGCAAAGGAGTCTTCGGAGCGGCGACCGGATTGCTGCCGCTCACCGCCGCACCGTTCTCGGCCGGTGCCCCGTCCATCAGTGAGGTCAACTCCTTCCGAACGTCGTCCTGTCCGACCCCGAGCAATTTGGCGGTCCGGGACAGATCTCCACCAGTGGAGGCCAGCGTTTGCAAAAACATGCGCCGGCGCCCGTCCGAGAATGACGCCCCGACCGGAATGGTCACCGTCGCCGCTCCCTCACCGGGAACGCGGAGATGCCTCGGCATCACGTCATTCAACGAGATCTTCTCGCCCCGGGCCAGGATGACCGCCCGCTCGATGGCGTTCTTCAGCTCGCGGACGTTCCCCGGCCAGTTGTAGGACAGGATCCAGTCCCAGGCCTTGTCCTCGAACTTGAGGATTTTCTTGCCGTTCTGAGTCGCGAACCGCTCCAGAAACTCGTTGGCCAGCAGCTGAATGTCCTCGGTGCGGTCACGAAGGGGCGGCAGATCGATCTGCACCACCGCGAGTCTGTAGTACAGGTCTTCGCGTAGCTCACCGTCGGCGAGCGCCTTCTGGAGTTCTTTATTGGTCGCGGCAACAATGCGGATGTCGACGTGAATCTCCTTCTTGCCGCCCAGGCGGCGCACCATCTTCGTCTCGAGCGCGCGCAACAGTTTGACCTGGATATCGGGCGACATCTCGGCCACTTCATCCAGGAAGATGGTCCCGCCGCTCGCCATCTCGAAGGCGCCCTGTTTCTCGCTGATCGAGCCGGTGAAGGCACCCTTTTCGTGCCCGAACAATTCGTTCTCGAGGATCTCCTTCGGGAGCGCGGCGCAGTTCAGGGCGAAGAATGGGCCCTTGGCCCGCTCGCTCTTCGAGTGCACCGCGCGCGCAACGAGTTCCTTGCCGGTGCCGGATTCTCCGAGAATGAGGACGCTCGCCGTCGACGACGCGACGGAGTCGATGAGCTGATACAGCTCGCGCATGACGTCGGATTGGCCCGTCAGCTCGCCGTAATGCGTCAGTCCCTCGAGGCGCGACGAGAGCTCGCGATTCTTCTGCTGCACGTTGTACTTGTCGATCGCCTTCGGAATCAGCGCCTTGAGACGATTGAGCTTCTCGGCAGTGAGGGGTTTCTCGACGTAGTCATAGGCCCCTTGGCGCATCGCGTCGACTGCCGTCTCCACCGTACCCGCGCCCGTGATGATGATGCACTCGGTCGGGATATGGGCGTTCTGCATTTCTCGAAGCAGCGCGAGGCCATCGAGCTTCGGCATTTTGAGGTCGGCGAGGATGACGCCGTACCGTTCAGCCGTCAACCGTTCGAGCGCCTTCTGACCGTCGTTGGCCACGTCAACCGAGTAGCCCTCGTCTGACAAAATGGCGCTCAAGCCGGACGTGATCGACGTCTCATCGTCTGCGATCAGGACCTTGGTGGGGTTCTGCTTCATGCTTCCTCAATGGGCGTTTCTGTGGGCGCCGGGAAAACCATGGAAATACCGTGCCCATCCGTTTTGACATGGATTCCGGCATCTGCCAGGGCTCGACCGACGTCGGGAAACATCTCGACGCTCGCCTCCGACCGAATCTCGACCGTTGGAGTGGCCGTGGCCCTGACTCTCACCGCAACGTCGCGCTTTTGGACGACCACCGATAGCAGCGCCTCGCCGAGGGCGAGTCGTACCGCCGACGGGGGCGCCGAGGTCGCTCCCGACAGGCCTCCGTCGATTGCCAGGTCGATCTTGGCCCCGTCCGACGACAGGGTATCCTCGAGCAGGCCGACGAGCTGGCGAGCGATTGCCGACACCTCCGCCAATCCGCGTGCGCCCCGGCCGATGGACAAGAGCGCGGTGGTCATCTTGATGACGACTCCCAGCTGAGCGCTGGCGGCGTCCGCATAGCGCATGACGTCTGCCGCGAGAGGCTCTGGCCGGCCAGCGCGGCCACGAACGACTTCAACGTTCACCGACACGCCGTTGAGCACGCCCTTCATGTCGTGGGCGACATGCGCGAAGAGCCGCTGCTGGCACCGCAGCCACAAAGCGTCGAGCGAGTCGGCAGCGGCCGGGTCAGCCTCCTCCCGCCGCGCGAGCGCCTCGACGCGATCCTTCACGACTCACTCGCCCGCTTCGGCATCGTCCGGGGCCGCGGCAACCATCTCCATGCCCTCCGTCGGCGCCGGACGATGCTGCGCGGGAGGGTTCACATAGCGTCGTACGTGTACGGCCGTTCCATTCACGGCGAGCTGACGGAAGAGAAAGTCGAACTTCTCGTCGTACGCGGCCGCCAACGACGCTTTTGCGCTCGCCGGAAGATCCCACAAAGCCCGCTTGAACGGGCCGATGGCCTTCTTGCGCGTCTTGTAGAAGAACTGCTCGTCGCTGTCGGCTGCCTTGCGCTCGTCCTTGGCGTTGATCCTCAGCCAGTCGTAGATCTTCGTTCTGAGATCCGGCGGCAGATGATCGTACAGCATGTTCTGAAAGTTCGTCGCCAGATGGATTTCGCAGGTTTCGCGTTTTGGAAAGTTGTGGAAGGCCGTGTCCGGTAACGTCGATGCGCCATGCTGCACCGCGCCGGCCAGTCCGTACCGTTCACGAGCGACCTTCGACAGCTTTTCGAGGGTGTCGAGGTCGAGCTTCACGTCGGCGATCGAGCCGTCGGCCAACACCACACCTCCGTGCGACGTGCCGGACTGAACGCTGATTTTTGACAGTCCCTCCATTCCCGTGGGTAGCGTGCGAACGAACCCGTCCATGTAGGCCGTCAGCTCTTCGACCGTGCTGTTCTGCGTGCCAACCTCGCCGATCTCACCGCCGACGGAGATGTCCACTCCGGCCGGTTGGAGGTGGCGAACGGTCTTGAGAATGTCGACGCCAACCTCGTAGTTCAGCCGCTGTTGCTCCGCAAGGTTGGGCTTCGACAGGTCGACGAGCGTCGACGTGTCGATGTCGATGTTATAGAAGCCGGCCGGAATCGCCTCGCGCGCCAGCGCCTTGACCGCGTCCACCTCGGACTTCGGGTCCGCCGCGTACTTCTTGGCGTTGACCTGAAAGTGATCGCCCTGAATGAATACCGGGCCGCGAAAACCCTCGCGCAGCGCCGCGGCCAGCATCACGGCGACATATTCGGCGGGCCGCTGCTCGGTATAGGCAATCTCGGAGCGAGCGATCTCGAAAATGAACGCGCCGGCCTCGAGGCGTTTAGCCGTTCGAAAGATCGACCGCGCCGTATCGTACGCCATGCCGCGTACGTTGATCGCCGGAACCGTGAAACCGTGAATCTCTCCACGGCCACGCGCGAGATACAGCTCGTGAATCGACGCGGCGCGAACTCCGACCGCTTGGCCCAACTCCCAGATCAGCCAGCGCGCATAGTTCCGCTCGTGCTCGTCACCGAACACGGCGCGACGCACCAGGGCGTCCATCGTCTCTGACGCCAGCGGCCTCTCGTTGTTTACGTGGACGGAATGATCGACGACGGAGACGGCGTCGCCGAAAAGTGAGTCGATCGATTGCATGATAAGACGTGGGTTAGTGGGCTGGTGGGATGGTGTCTTGGTGTTTGCGCCGTTGGCGCGACGACTACTGTCGCCAAAACTCCAACCCACATCTCCTCATCAAACTACCCGTTCGGGGTTGGGTTTTGGTAGCAGAGCCAATTCGCGCCGGGCCTCGTCCGAACCGGGGCGGCCGAGCATCGCATAGGTGAAGTTCTTACCCAGTTCGACGCCAGGCTGGTTGAGCGAATCAACGCCATAGAGCATGCCCGCATGGATGGTCGCGCTCTCGAGAAACATGAACAGCGCGCCCAGATGCCACGCGTCGACCCGATCGAGATGCAACTTCATGTTCGGGCGCCCGCGACGCGCGAGCGCCCCTGCCGTCGCTTGCTGCTCGACGGCCAGCAGTTCGCCAAGCCGATGTCCGCCGAGATACGCGAGCTCCTTCACGTCCTTGTGCAGCGCGGGGATTGTGACGTCGGCGCCGATCTCGCCGACGGTAATGAACGTGACGGTCTTATCGGGTGGTCCTTCCATGAACAGTTGCACCTGGCTGTGTTGATCCGTCGCGCCAAGCGCGGCGAGGGGTGTCGGTCCGAGGCCAGGGTCGCTCGGCGACCGATGCTTTCCGAGGCTCTCCGCCCACAACTGAACGAACCAGTCCGCCATGTCGCGAAGCGGATCCGAGTACGGCATCAGGATGTGGATGTGGCGGCCCTTCTTCACATCGGCCGCGTGCTGGAGGACCGCGAATGTCGCGGCAGGATTCCTTGCCAGCGCATCAGCGTCACACCGTGCCGCCATGTCCGCGGCGCCGGCCAGCATTGCCGAAACATCGACACCAACGAGGGCGGCGGGTAGCGTGCCAACGGGAGTGAGCACGCTGTAGCGGCCGCCGACGTTGGACGGGATGTCGAGCGCCGTGATCTTTTCCGCCTGCGACAGTGGGCGCAGCGCCCCACTCTTGGGATCGGTGATGAACACGAGATGGTCGCGCGCTCGGTCGCCCACCGCGGCGGTGAGTCGCTCACGAACCACGAGATATTGGGCCATTGTTTCCGCCGTGCCGCCAGACTTCGACGTCACCACGAATAACGACCGACGCAAATCGAGTCGCTGGAGCAAAGCGCTGATGGTGCGCGGATCGACGTTGTCGAGCACGTGCAGCCGGGGCTGGCCCTTCCGCTCGTCACCGCTCAGGGCGTTCCAGTTCGGGGCGAGCAGCGCCGTCCGTATGGCAATGGGTCCGAGGGCCGACCCACCGATGCCAAGCACGATGACGTCGTCGAACTTTCCGGCGGCATTTTTCGCGTAGTCGATCACCGACTGGGCAAGCGATCGGTCGCCCGGGAGATCGAGAAAGCCGAGGACGCCCTTGGCCCGCAGCGCTCCGAGCTGCGCCCGCAGAGCGCCGAACTCTTTTTCCGCCTGTTGCCAGTCGGCGACGGGGACACCGCCATCGACGACGTCGGCGAGCATGTTGGTGTAATCGAGTTGAATCGCCATTGGCTAACCGATGCGAAGGGTGAGTCCATCGAATGCCGGCGCGATGCCGCGAGGCAATTCGGCCTCGAGGTCCGCGTGCAGCATACGATGCGTGAGATGGGTGAGGAACGTTCGCTCCGCGCCAACCACCTTCGCCATCTCCACCGCCTCGGGAATGCTGAGGTGAGAGGGGTGCTCGGTCTTGAAGAGCGCATTGATGACGAGGACGCTCACGCCTTTCAGGGCGTCCACGGCCGCTGGCGGAAGCGTCTTGGCGTCGGTAACGTAGCCCAGCCGCCCGATCCGATACCCCAGCACGCTCGTCGGACCGTGCGGCAGGGCGATCGGCAGCACGTCGGCTCCCCCCACGCGAAACGGCGTCCCCGGCGTGACTTCGCGCGCTTCACCTTCGGGCTTCGACGATCCGGGTCGCGGCTTGATCGACTGGTCAAAGATGTAACCGAACTTGGATCGCAGAGCATCCAGCGTCTCTTTGGACCCATAGACGGCGAGCGGCGCCGCGCGACGAACCGTGATCGCGCGAAGGTCATCGATGCCGTGCGTGTGATCCGCATGTTCGTGCGTGAACAGGACAGCGTCGACGTCCGCGATGCCGGCGGCGATGAGTTGCATCCGCAGCTCAGGCGGCGTATCGATGAGAATCCGAGTTCCGCCATCCGTCTCGACCACTGCTCCGACCCTCGTCCGGCGGTCACGGGGGTCCGCCGAGCGGCACACCGCGCATCCGCACCCGAGCTGCGGAACGCCAAACGAGGTGCCGGTGCCGAGAAAGGTGAGCTTCATGGGAAGGGCGGATCGGTGGATTGGTGGGTTGGCAAAACCGCGGGTGTAGGCGCGGCGGCAATGCCCCGCGACCCCCAACGCACGAGCCCACTAATCCACCAACCCACCATCACACCGTTTCCACCTTGATCATGTTCGTCGTTCCCGGCACGTCGAAGGGCACACCCGCGGTGACGACTACGCGATCTCCCGCCTTCGCCAGATCGCGGCGGCGGACCGCTGCCAGGGCGAGACGAACCATCTCGTCATAGCTGCTGCAGTGCGTGACCAGCTCGGGGACGACGCCCCAGACCATCGCCATTTGCCGATAGGTTCGCGGCGCGTCGGTCAGAACGAGAATCGGGACCTGCGGACGCTGCGACGCAACGACTCGCGCACTGAACCCACTCTTCGTGAAGACGATCAGACACGGGGCGCCGAGCATCGAGGCCGCGGCATGGCTCGCGGCGGCGATCGCGAACTCCGTGGAAAACGCCGATTCCGGCTGCTGGCGTTCCTCGCGGCTTGGGGTCGCATTGCGTTCGATCTCGGCGATGATGCGGGTCATGGCCTCGACCGCCAGGCGCGGATACTGGCCCGCCGCGGTCTCGGCCGAGAGCATCACCGCGTCCGTTCCGTCGATGATGGCGTTCGCGACGTCACTTGCTTCGGCGCGGGTCGGTCGCGGGTGCGTGATCATCGATTCCAACATCTGTGTCGCCGTGATCACCGGTCGGCCGAGCCGGTTGCACAGCGAGATGATCCGCTTCTGCGCCAGTGGTACCTCCTCGAACGGCAGCTCGACACCGAGATCCCCGCGGGCCACCATGACGACGTCCGTCGCCATGATGATCGACTCGATGTTGTCGAGGGCCGAGTCCTTTTCGATCTTGGCGACAACGAGCAAGCCCTTGGGCACCAGCGATCGAAGCTCCGTGATATCCTCGGCCTTACGGACGAAGCTGAGCGCCACGTACTCAAGGTTCTGCGCCACCGCGAACGCCACGTCCTCGCGATCCTTGTCGGTGATGGACGGCGCCGACACGTGCACACCCGGCAGGTTGATCCCCTTGTGGCTGGTCAGCATGCCGCCGTGGAGGACCCGGGCGACGACTCGCGGCGCCTCGACCTCGAGAACGACCAGCTCGATCAGTCCATCGTTGATGAGGATCCGATCCCCCACGTGCACGTCGTTGCCAAGCTGCTCGTAGGTAACCGGCAGCTCGCCGGACCGAACGTCGGATTCCGGGGCGAGCCGCACATCCATGCCGTCCTCGAGCTTCATTGGCGCGGCCAGCGCGCCGATGCGGATTCGCGGCCCCTGGAGATCGCCGAGAATCGCGACGGGTCGGCGCATCGACTCCGCCATTTCGCGCACCGCGGCGATGGTCGCCGCATGCTGGGCGTGCGTGCCGTGCGAGAAGTTGATTCGCGCGACATTCAGGCCGGCCTCCATCAATTGTCGGATCGTCTCGCGTGACTCGCTCGAGGGTCCCAGCGTACAGACGATTTTTGTTCGGGTATGGTGCACGTGCTACCGGCTCGTGACGAGTTCGCGACCCAGCGCCTTGGTTTTCTTCTCCAAGCCGACGACGAGTGTTTCGAACGACTTCTGAAAGGACGCCAGCCCGTCCACGAGGAGCTTGTCCGTCACGTCCCGCATGCTGACCCCGGCGGCCTCGATGGCCGCGAGTTGTTTCCTGGCGACGTCCAGATCCGTGTCGACCGTCCGTGACACCTTGCCGTGACCGCGAAACGCCTCGATCGTCGCCGGCGGCATCGTGTTGACGGTGTCCGGGCCGATGAGGCTCTCGACGTACATCACGTCGCGGTAGGCAGGGTTTTTCGTGCTCGTGCTCGCCCACAGCGGGCGCTGCACCGAAGCCCCCTTCGCCGCGAGAGCCTTCCACCTTGGCGTCGCTGTTTGATTCTTGAACAGGTCGTAGGCAAGCTTGGCGTTCGCGATCGCCGCCTTGCCCTTGAGCCCGTCGCTGGCCCCGAGACGCTTGTCGACCTCGCTATCGACGCGGCTCACGAAAAAGCTGGCGACGGAATGAATGGTCGAGATGTCCTTTCCCGCCTTGACCCGTTCCTCGAGCCCTCGCATGTACGCTTCGATCACGCTCGCGTACGCCTCGATCGCGAACAGCAGCGTGATGTTGACATTGATGCCGGCGGCGATCGCCCGCTCGACAGCCTTCGCGCCTTCGGCGGTGCCCGGGATCTTGATCATCACGTTAGGCCGCTTAACGGTGGCCCAGAGGCGCTCGGCCTCCGCCACCGTGGCGCGCATGTCGTTCGCCGCGGCCGGCGACACTTCGATTGACACGAACCCGTCGTCACCCTTCGACTGCTCGTGAACACGGCGAAAGATGTCGCAGGCGTCGCGGACGTCGGTCGTCTCCACGAGCTCGAACAGCTGCAAGGCGGTGAGCGAGCCCGGAGCACCGCGAATCTGATCGTCATAGGCGTTGGCTTCAGCCAACGCCTTCTCAAAAATGGTCGGATTGGACGTCATTCCCGTCAGCGCATCGTCCTTGATGCGCCGCGCGAGATCGCCGTTCTTGAGGATCGTGCGGTCGATGTAATCCAGCCAGATCGATTGACCGGCGTCGTGTAGCTGCTGAAGTAGATTCGTCATTGAAGTTGCCTCGTTGCTTGATTCGCTCGTTGGCCAGCTGACTCGTGACCTAGCCAAAAGGGACAACGAGTCGACGTCACTTACCGGTATGAACAACCTTCCAGATCCGTCCCGTCGCATCATCGGCGATGTACAGCGCGCCGTCGGGTCCCTGCGCGACGCCGGTCGGACGGCGATTCGCGGCGCCACCGGTGGCGGTGTTGAACTTGTCGGCGAATATCTCATACTCGCCCGAGGGCTTGCCGTCGTTCATCGGTTGAAAGACGACCCGATACCCGTCCTGCGGCTCAGGCGGCCGATTCCACGATCCGTGAAAAGCGATGAATGCGCCGTTCTTGTATTTCGCCGGAAACATCGAACCGGTGTAGAACATCAGGCCATTCGGGGCCCAGTGTCCCGGATACGCGGCCGCTGGGGCTTTCTTGTCGGCGCAGCGAGCGTTTGTCTTTCCGTCGCCACCGTATTCCGGCGTTTCGACGAGCTTCTTTTCGACATTCGAGTAGTAGCAGTACGGCCACCCAAGATCGTCGCCGTGGTTCACCTGAATCAGCTCTTCGGCCGGATTGTTGGCCCCGTACTTGGCGTCGAATAGGTTTGGCCAATTCTGGAACAGCAAGTCGCGTCCGTGCTGCATGCCCCAGAGCTTGCCGTCGGGACCGATCGTCAAGCCGATGCCGTTGCGGTACCCACTCGCGAAGTGCACACCGTCCGACTGGTGCTGGCCGGTTTTCCGCGCGTCGAACCGCCAGATGCCGGCGCGCGTCTCGCGCTCGACGCATGGATCGGGCGGGTGCTTGGGATCGCCGCTCCTGGCTTCGCAGACGTTCGTCGCTGAGCCGATGTTGACGTAGAGCGAGCCGTCTGGGCCGATCGCGAAGGTCTTACGCGTGTGCTGGCCAGTGCCCGGGAGCCCGGATACGATCGTGTCGGCCGGCCCAGTCGGGGCGAGCTGGCCGGCTTTGATCGGAAAGCGGAAGACGGCGGTGCCATTCTCCGTATATAGATGATTGTCGAATACGCCGACTTCGCTTGTGGTGAAACCACGAGCGACGTCGCCCCTGGTCTCAGCGCGGCCATTGTTGTTGGCGTCGCGAAGAACGATGACGCCGCCGGGCGCCGGCGCCGGACCGCCACGGCCCGAAAGCGCCACGTACACATCGCCGTTCGGCATGACGTACATATGACGTGGCGCGGCGAGACTGTCGGCGAACACGGTCGCGCAGAACCCGGCTGGGAGGGTTATCCCGCCATTGTCCGGCGCGCAGGTCGGCGCCTGGGTGTTCCGGGCGGCAACCACACCCGCCACCGACACCGCCGCAACTGCCCATCCGATATAGCGAAGCTGAATCGTCACGAAAATGATCTCCCGGTCGAACTTCACGAGGTCCAGAAGGCGGTGGGCCACCGCCAATCGCGGATACGCCGCTTTCGTCGGGAATATATCTGCTCAGCCGGTCCTCTGCTCCACGGCCCACCGCGCCCACTATCTTGATCGCGCCATGCCAGTCGAGCTCACCGTCGTCATTCCCACGCGCGACGAAGCCGCGCAGATCGCCGAGGCGGTTTCGGCCCTTCGGTGGGCCACCGAAGTCATCGTGGTCGACGGCGAGTCCACGGACGGAACAGCGACCCTGGCGGCCGCCGCCGGAGCCCGCGTGATCGACGGCGGCACTCAGACCATCGGCGCAAAACGCAACATGGGAATCGAGGCGGCCGCGCACGAGTGGATTCTGGCGCTCGACGCCGACGAGAGGGTGTCCGACGAGCTTCGCGGACGAATCGAGACGATCATCGCTGGTCGCGCGACGCGGCACGCCGCGTATCGAATTCGGTTTCGCAACTTCTTTCTAGGAAAGGAGCTGAAGCACGGACCCTACGGACGTGACCGGCACGTGAGGCTCTTCACCCGCGATCGTCGATACACAACCAGCCACGTCCACGAGGGTCTCGAGCCGATCGACGATCTCGGCGAAATTATCGAACCGATCCGTCATCAGCCCTTCCGCGACTTCCCGCACTACATCCGGAAGGTGGTGCAGTACGCGCGGTGGGGCGCGGACGATATCCGGAGCCGCGGCATCCAGGTCGGCTATTCCGACCTGCTAGTTCGGCCCTGGTGGCGGTTCACTCGCGACTACCTGTTTTGGGGCGCGTTTCTCGACGGATTGCCGGGGTTCCTCGTCTGCGCCTATGCCGGCGTCGGCACCTTTCTCAAGTACTGCTACGCCTTCGTGGAGCAGGAATACCCGTGACGCGTCTGACCATCCTGATGTACCACCGCGTGGCGGCGATCCCAGCCAACACACACCATCCGAAGAACTTTGTCACCGCGTCGCGGTTGGGAGAACAGATCGACGCACTCCTCTCCTTGGGTTACGAGCCGGTACGTTTCGCGCATTGGATGGCATATCGAGCGCATCGGTCTCATATCCCGCGGCTTCCCTTTATTGTCACCTTCGACGATGGGTACGCGGACTTCGACGAGGCGTGGCCAATACTGCGTCCGCTCGGCGTGCCGGCGACGGTGTTCCTCGTCGCATCGAAAATTGGCGGAACGAACGACTGGGATCGCCTCGAGCCGCGTGCCGCCCTTCTCGACGCGGTCCGCATCCGGGCCCTCGAGGCGGACGGAGTCGAATTCGGCGGACACGGATACACTCACGCGCCGCTGACCCATATGAGCCCGAACGAGGCACGGACAGACATCGAGCACTGCCGAGCGGGGCTTGCCTCACTGCTCGCGAAGCCTCCAGCCGTGTTCGCGTATCCGTACAGCAATCAGAACGGGCGAGTGCGGCAATTGGTGCATGAAGCTGGATTTCGGTGTGCGGTGCGCGGGAAAGGGCGGCTCAACGCGAGGTGGGTCGATCCGTTCGGATTGCGGCGCATCCTTATGCATGAGGGGATCACGGGCCGGAATCTCGGCCGGATGTTGATGCGGTTGCGGTGGTTGACGGTCGACTAGGGCCGTCTGAGATCTTCGCCGGCGAGATGCGTTGATCGTGCAACCGTCGCTCGTCCAAGCTCCCCTGAAAAAGGCCGCAGCCAAAAGGGACCCAGGCCTACTGTTTTCCGATCGCCCTATCGGTCTCCGCTTCGATCCCATTCAGATCCTTCCGCAACACCGCGTACCTCTCCACGGCATCGCGTCCGATCTTCTGGTCAGCCGCGGTCGTCATGCTCGCCAGGTACCGAACATGGGTGACCAACCCCGGTCGTCCGTAGCGAACGGGGCGGCCTTGAGCGTCCTCCTGATCGAGTAGTTTGCCGAGGATTGTCTTGACTCTGGCCAGGGTGTCGGCCTGCGCGCCCGACCCGCTCGAAAGCCGTGACACCGCCCCTCGGAGTCGAGCCTGCAGGCGTTGGACCGCGCCCGTCAGCTCGCGCATCCGGATGTTGTGCGCGTACTGCGCTCGCAGATCGGCGGCGGTGACTCCGTCGGCCGCCACTCGCGGATCGATCAGCAATCGCCAGGGCACCGTGGTCGCCCGTCCACCGGCGGTCATCTTCACCTGATACGATCCTGGCGGCGCTGGCAACGCGTTGGTCTGATTGACGAAATCCCAATAGAATCTGTTCATGCCCGGAGTCTTCGACAGTGTTCGCGCCGGCGCGATGCCGCCGCGTCCGCGTCCGCCGGCGGGAGCCGCCGCGGGATCATCGCTATTGGTGGAAGCCGCGACGACGACGTCGGTCGACGCCAGCGGCATTGATCCCTCGCTCGAGAACGCGGCCACCGGCGTGCCGCTCGAATCGGCGATGTCGATGCGAACCCCATCGGAAGGAACGCTGGTCAGGAGGTAGTCGATCACGCCGCCCGGCGGAGAATACTGTGGCGCGGCCGGATCGGCGGCGCCTCCGCCACCCCGACCTCCACGTCCGCCGCCGCCGCCCCGTCCGACCTGCCGAACGCGATACGCATCGCGCGGCTTGAACAGCGTCGCGGATTGCTGCGTCGTCGATGGCGTGAGCTGATGCAGCGGCGTGAGATCGTCTAGAATCCAGAAGGACCGTCCCTGTGTCGCGACCGCCAGATCCTTATGGTTGATCTTGATGTCGTTGATCGGCACGTTCGGCAGGTTCAACTGGAACGACTGCCAGTGCCCGCCATCGTCGAAGGAAATGAACATTCCGAATTCCGTGCCCGCGTAGAGAAGCCCCTCGCGATTGGGATCCTCACGGACCACTCGAGTCGGCCAGTCTGCCGGAATGCCGTTCTTTCCGTCCGTCAGTCGCTTCCAGGTCTTGCCATAGTCGTTGGTCTCGTAGATGTACGGCTGATAATCGCCGAGGAGATATCGATAGACCGCGTAGTAGGCCGAACCCTTTCGATGCGGCGATGCATCGATGAAGGCAACGCGCCCTCCCTCCGGCAGGTCTTTGGGCGTCACGTTCGTCCAGGTCTTTCCGTTGTCGCGCGTCACATGGAACGGCCCGTCATTCGCTCCGGTCCAGATGACGTCCGGCTCGGTCGCCGCCTCGGTGATCGCATACAACGTGCTGTAAAACTCCTCGCCCGTCACGTCGCGCGTGATCGGTTCGCCGCTCGCTCCCTGGCAGCATGCGGGCTTCGCGGTGAGATCAGGACTGATTCGTTCCCAGGTCACGCCCAGATCGCGAGTCCGGTGCAGGTACTGCGAGCCATAGTAGAGGACCTTGGGATCGTGCGCCGAGAGCGCCATCGGCGACACGCGTTGGAAACGATAGATCAGATCTTTGGCGTCGTTCCCGTACAGCGATTGAGCGCCGATCCAGTACTCCTTACTGAATCCGGTCTTCAGGTTCATCCACTCGTACTGGCCCTTGCACGATCCATAGACCGTGTCCGGACTGAGCGGGTGCGGCATGATCGGACCAGTCTCACACCCAGGTCCCGTGCGATACTCGGGCTGCCCGGCCCCGAGCGACTCGCTTGGCACGATCAGGCCTCCGCCTTCGTCCTGCTGCGCGCCGTACAGCCGATAGGGATACTGATTGTCGAGAACTACGGCGTACATCTCGGCCGTCGGTTGATTGTTCTGCGACGACCAGGTGCGCCCACCGTCCGTGGAGATGTTTGCCCCGCCGTCATTGGACTGAATCATCACATTGCCGTCGCTCGGACTGATCCACATGTCGTGGTTGTCCCCGTGCGGTGTAGAGAATGATTGCCAAGTCGCGCCACCGTCGGCGGACTTGAAAAAGCCCTCCGCGCCGCCGTAGACGACGTTTGCGTTGGTGGGGTCGGCCGCGAGCGTCGTGTAGTAGAACGGACGAGTCAGCAATTGAGTCGCCGGGCTGACGATCGTCCAGCTTTCACCCGCGTCCTCCGACCGGTAAAACCCGCCGCCAGGAAGCGCCTCGACCAACGCAAAGACGCGATTGGGGTTCGCCGCCGTCACTGCGATGTTGCCCTTGCCCACCAACTCCGTCGGCAGGCCGTTGCTGATCTTCTTCCAGGTCTCGCCGCCGTCGGAGCTTTTGTAGAAGCCGCCCTCACGTGCGCCGCTAATGATGGTCCAGGGCTTCCGCTCGCCGCGCCACATCCACGCGTACACGATGCTCGGATCTGCTGGATTGAGCTCGATGTCAGCGGCGCCGGTGCTGTCCGAGATGTACAGCGTCCGCCTCCAGGTCTTGCCGCCGTCAGTGGTCTTATAGACGCCGCGATCGTTGTTCGGCTTGAAAGCGTCGCCGATGGCCGCAACCCAGACGGTGTTTGGGTCCTTGGGATGGATTCGCACGGCGCCGATCTGGCCCGTGGTGTACAACCCGATAAACGACCAGGTCTGGCCGTTGTCGCTCGACTTGTAGATCCCACGCCCGGTGGAGACGTTCGACCGAATGTCGTCCGAGCCGGTGCCGAGGTAGATCACATTCGGATCCGATTCGGCAACCGCCACCGACCCTGTCGATCCGAGCGGCACTTTCCCGTCAGTGAGCGGGACCCAGTTCAGACCGCCGTCGGTGGTGCGGAAAAGCCCTCCGCTCGCCACCCCCATATAGAAGGTCCTGGCCTGCGACGGGACTCCGGTCACCGTGGTAACCCTGCCGCCACGATTGGGACCGACCATTCGATACCGCATCCCCTTGAACACCGTTGTGTCGACCTTCGCCATCATCGGCGGCATGGATTGAAGCGCCGCCGCCCGACCGCGGACGGTGGGTCCAACTTGCGCGCGCAATGAGGCCGCGAGGCAGAACACAATCGAGGCAGTCAAGCGACGGTACATACTGGCGACTCCGGGGGGAGGGGTGGACGACGAGCCAGCAGTAATATCTACTATATCCGCTACGCATGGCCATCACTCAGCGCTCGGACGAGTCAGCGCGTACGCACACAATCGAGTCTGTCCCTCGCCTCCCATCAATGATGCGTTCCGTTCGTGGTCTGTGCTTTGCCGCTGCCGCGTTGCTGCCGATGATGACAGCACGCGCGCAATCCCATTCTTCGGCTCGACCGCCGGTCCCCGATCTGACGGCGATGCTCGGCTTCGCACCGGGAGCCGACCGCCATTTGCCGAGCTGGAAGCAGATCACCGACTACTTCTTCGCGCTCGACAAGGCGAGCCCGCGGGTGTCGGTGCGCACCATCGGCAGGACCGTGCTCGGCCGGCCGTTCATCGTGGCGTTCATCAGCGATTCCGCGACGCTCGTTAACCTCGAGCACTACCGGCAGATCCAGCGCAAGCTGATGGACCCGCGCCTCCAGGCGCCGGACGAGCGCCAGAAGCTCATCGACGAGGGCAAGAACGTCATTCTCCTCACCTCGGCCATTCACTCCACCGAGTCCGGAGGATTCACGACTCCTCTTTTGCTCGCCGATCGACTCGCTCGCGCCGCAGATCCTGAGGCTCGGACGATCCTCGCGAACACCATCATCATGATGGTACCGTCGCAAAATCCCGATGGCGTGGACATTGTAGGCGACTGGTATCGGTCGACCCTCGGGACGCCACGCGAAGGCAGCGGCCCGCCGGATCTTTACCATTACTATGCTGGCCACGACGACAACCGCGACTGGTATGCCTTCACGCAGCCCGAGACGCGCGCCACCGTCGATTCGCTGTACACGCCTTGGGATCCGGAGATCAATAACGACCTGCATCAGCAGGGCGCCAACGGCAGCCGGATCTTCATTCCGCCCTACATGGATCCGGTCGAGCCGAACATCGACCCGATTCTGACTCAGGCCACCAATCAGCTGGGCTTCTCGATGGCCTGGCGCATGACGGCCGAGGGCTTCACCGGCATCGCCAGCAACGCGGCGTACGACCAGTGGTCGCCGGCCCGGCAGTATTCGCTCAATCATCGCGGCGCACGCCTGCTGACCGAAACCGCGAGCGCGCGACTCGCGACGCCGATCGACATACCCTTCTCGCAGCTGACGACGGCGATGGGATACAACGCGCAGGTGGCGACGTGGAATCACCCGTCGCCCTGGCGCGGTGGGCAGTGGACTTACGGCGACATCGTCCGCTATCAGACCGCCGCCAGCTGGGCGCTGTTCATCGAGGCCGCAGAGAATCGGAAGGGATGGCTCGAAGCGTACGCCAAGATGGGGGATCGCGCGCTCGGCGAGCTGCCAGCGTGGGGTATCGACAAGTGGCCGGCGGCGTTCATCATCCCGAAGGCGCAGAAGGACACACACACAGGCGCTGCACCGGCTGCTGTGGACCGTGCAGCATGGTCAGGTCGAAGTGCACGAGTCGTCGTCGCCGGTGACAGTCGACGGGATCACCTATCCCGCCGGGAGCTACGTCGTGCCGACGCGGCAGTCATTTGGCGCGTACGGTAAAGCGTTGCTCGAGCGGCAGCACTACCCGAATCTGTTCGAGTACCCGGGCGGGCCCCCGAAGCGGCCGTACGACGTCACCGCCCACACGCTGCCGCTGCTCTTCGGCGTCGATATCGCCACGGTCATGGGCGCGGAGCCGGCAATGACGAAGGCGATTCCGTCAATGCCTGATCCCGGATTTGCCAATCCATTTGGCGCCGCGCAGCAGCGAATCGCCATCTATCGGCCGAGCACCAACGAACCGATGGACGAGGGGTGGACTCGCTACGTCTTCGACGTCCATCACGTCAAGTTCTCGCAGATCACCGAAAACGACCTCGCCGCGGGCGGTCTTCGCGCGAAGTTCGACGCCATAGTGTTCTCGGATGGCAGCGGCAACCTCGGCGCCAACGCCGCGCCGATCGACAGCTTCGTGAATACCGGCGGAACAGTGCTCGCTTTCAACAGCACATCGATGGCCATCGCGCAGGCGCTCAATCTGCCGGTGCGCAATGTCGTCGGCGGAGCCGGCGGGGGCCGGGGTGGTCGCGGTGGGGGTGCGTCGGCCGACTTCTACTGTCCGGGATCGATCTTGTCGGTTGTTCCAAATACGTCCACCGCGATCGGCCGTGCGATGACGGCGCCGGTACCGGCGATCTGGTTCGAGGGCAGCCCGGCTTTCGAGATCACCGACTCGACAACCGCGACCGCCGTCTTATCCTATCCACCAAGTGGGGATCCGCTCCTTTCCGGCTGGCTGCTCGGCGGAGCAAAGCTGAATGGTAAAGCGGCGCTCGTTGACGTACGCCACGGCCACGGGCACGTCGTTCTATACGGATTCCGGCCGCAGTATCGCGGACAACCGAACGCGACCTTCCCGTTGATCTGGGCAGGAATCGCGAGGTAGCTGACACCTGACTAGCTCATCAACCTCGCGTGACCCTCTTCACCTTGTTGCGTCATTTTGTAGCAGAGGGTCCCGTCTCAAGCAGCCAGCTTCCTCGCAATGTACCGCCGTTCATCATCCGCGATCGGGCCGATCGTCGTCTGCATGGCGGCGGTCATCGGAATCATCCACATCACTGGCTTCAGGTCCGCGAACGGAGCTTCGAGCGCTGGACGCCTGCTGTATCCGCTGCTCTCGGCGGACTGGTCGCCTGCGCGTGACGACATAATTCGCGGGGCGCACGGCACCTACATCGGGCGCATTCTGCTCGACCGCGACTCGACGCTGAACCGGTGGCCTGACCGCGTCGCTTCTCCGATCCGCGTCTGGGTAGAGCCGACGACTCAGTCTGGATTCACGGATCGCGTTCGCGACGCGTTCGGCGAATGGGTCGATGTTGGCCTGCCGCTTCGGTTCGTCTTCGTCGGTCAGGCGCGGGATGCGGAGGTGACCGTCCGGTGGACCGATCATCTCGCGCACAAGACGGGGAACACTGTCTGGCGGGTGGACAACCGCGGATGGATGCGGAGCGGCGATGTCCTGCTGGCGACGCACATCGGTGACGGCCGTGCCCTGGATGCGCTATCCCTGCGCGCGATCGCGCTCCATGAGGTCGGCCACCTGATCGGGCTCGCCCACAGCGACGACGACCACGACGTCATGGCCCCGTTGGTTCGGGTCAGCACCCTGGGCCAGGGCGACCGCGCCACGGCCCGCCTGCTGTATACTCTGCCTGCCGGGCACCTTCGCTGAGCTGAGCGGTATCAGTTTGAAGTCTGTAGCGACGAGGCCGTCCCTCGGTCGTCCTCACCGTACGAGCGGATGCTCGGTGCCGTGCCATACCGTTTTCCCAAAACTGCCATGAAGCGCCTTCCTTCCCTGCTCGCCCTCACCGTCCTCGTGAGCCTCGCCGCCTGCGACCGCGGCAAGCTGCGCGAGCTCGCCCACGTCGACTCGCTTCGGGCCGATTCGCTCGTCCGCATCAAGGACGAGATGCTCAACGAAGTGATGTCGTCGACGCAGTTCGTGAATGATCTCAACACTGAGATCGCCAAGCTCAAGACGCCGGTGAACTCCGGCCTCACCGCGGCCAAGCGCCCGAGTGAGTCCGAGGTCGCTCAGAAAAAGGCCGACCAGGAGACCGTCACCGAGCGCGTTCGCGCCCTGGTCGCCCGGCTCGACTCGAGCGAGTCGCGTATCGCCTCCCTGCGGTCGCGAGTCGCATCGCTCTCGAGAAAAGATGATCAGCTGACGCAGCAGGTCGCCGTCTACGAGAAGACCATCAGCGATCTCCGCGACGCCGCCGAGCGCCAGCGCGCCGAGCTTCAGACGATCATCGACCAGCAGAACACCAAGATCGTCGCCCTGAGCTCGAAGATCGACACCGTCACGCGTGAGCGTGCCGCCCTCAGCGACACCGTCGGGCAGTTGACCGTCGAAAAGAACGCTGCCTACTACGTCATTGGCACTCGCGATGAGTTGGTGAAGAAGGGGGTGCTCGTCGAAGAAGGCCATAAGCCGGTACTCGGCCTCTTCGGATCGAGACCGGTCGCCCCGGCGCGGACGCTCGATCCGGTGCAGTTTGTGAAAATCGATCGATTGAAGGATCGCACCATCGCGCTTCCCGACGGCGAGTTCTCGATCGTCTCCCGTCAGAGTCTCGGATACGCAACAGCGGCCGATACGAAAGACGATCGAATCGTCGGCTCGCTCAAGGTCGATCGCCCGGACAAGTTCTGGGAGCCGTCGCGCTTCCTGGTGCTGGTTCGCCGCTGATCAACCCGATCGGCGGGCCGCTCGGTCGAGTGCATCGCCGAGCGGCCCGGGGTCTGCCGGGGCGACCACCAGGTCCAGTCCGTGGCGCGCCGCAAGGTCGCGCATCGCCCGCAGCAGCGCTCGCGGCCCATACAAGACGACGGCCACGCCGCGCATCATCGCCCGCCCGATGACCTCATCATTGCAGTCCGGGGTCGTCGCGCAGTCGATCATGTAGATGCGCGGCCGGGCGCGACGCAGCCGCTCTTCCGGCGGCTCAGCAAGCGTGGCAAACTGCACGGTGAACCCTAGTGTTTCGACCAGCCCGCCGAGTAGCGCGGCCGCGGTCGAATCCGCCGAGGCGATCAGAACGACCTTGGACTCGTGAGGGCGCGACTGCGTGCTGGTTGGAAGGGACATCGCGCGCGCCGACGCCGCAAGCGGTGCACCAACACACGGTTGACAGCACGAAATCTCGTGAGAGTTTACTGATCCCCTAACGGTTCACGCCGCCGCCGCAACGTTGACGCTCGTGCATCTTCCCGATGATCTACCGGTCGAGGCCGCGCTCCCAGCGCTGCGCTCGGCATTCGCGCGAGGCCGCACGGCGGTGCTCCAGGCGGCGCCGGGAGCGGGAAAGACGACCGTCGTTCCGCTCGCGCTGCTCGAAGAGCACTGGCTCGGCGGCCGGCGTATCGTCATGCTCGAGCCGCGGCGAGTCGCGGCTCGGGCCGCCGCGCACCGGATGGCATCCACCCTTGGCGAGCCGGTCGGCACGACCGTCGGCTTTCGCACACGCACCGAAACACGCGTTGGACCTCGCACACGAGTCGAGGTCGTCACTGAGGGCGTGCTGACCCGGCGCCTCCAACGCGACCCCACGCTCGAGGGCGTCGGCCTTGTCATCTTCGACGAGTTTCACGAGCGAAGTCTCGTTGGCGATCTCGGCCTCGCCCTCGTACTGCATTCGCAGTCGCTCGTCCGCGAGGATCTGCGGATCCTCGTCATGTCGGCGACGCTCGACTCCGCCGGCGTTGCACGACTCCTCGGCACCGCGGAGGTTGTGACCGCGCCGGGGCGGACCTTCCCCATAACGACGCACTACGCTCCCCCACGTGATCCGCGTTCGATCGACTTGTCAACAGCAAACGCCGTCCGCCGCACATTGGCCGACGACGAAGGCGACGTGCTTGTCTTCCTTCCCGGCGCTCCAGAAATCCACCGCGTTCTCAAGCTGTTACACCGGGACCTCGAGGCCCAGGTCGATCTCGTTCCGCTGCACGGCAGCCTGACGAGCGAAGCGCAGGACGCCGCGATCGGCCCGCCGGTCGCCGGCCGACGACGAGTAGTACTCGCGACGTCGATCGCCGAGACGAGCCTCACGATTCCTGGCGTGCGCGTCGTCATCGATGCCGGGTTGGTACGGCGGCCGAGCTTTTCGCCGCGCACCGGCATGACTCGTCTCGAGACGGTGCGCGTTTCTCGGGCGACCGCCGATCAGCGTCGCGGCCGCGCCGGCCGCACGGCTCCGGGGACGTGCCATCGCCTCTGGCACGAACATGAGGAGCTGGTTCCCAGCGCGCTGCCGGAGATTGTCGAGGCCGACCTCGCTCCGCTTGCCCTCGATCTCGCGGCGGCGGGAATTCAGGATCCGTCGGCGCTCCAGTGGTTGAACCCGCCCGCGCCAGGTCCATTTGCCGGCGCGCGTCAGCTGCTCGCCGAGCTTGGCCTGCTCACTCCGGAGGGCCGCCTGACCGCAGATGGGAAGCGCGCGAGCACCCTTCCGCTCCACCCTCGATTGGCTCACATGGTCGTACGCGCCCACGGCAGCGCCCTCGGGGCGACTGCCCTCGACATCGCCGCCCTCCTCGCCGAGCGCGACATACTCCGCGCCGAGGGCGCCGCCGCTGATCCGGACATTCGTATCCGACTCGAGCTTCTCGACGCGGCGCGACGCCATCGTGGAGGGTCCGCGCCGCCCGGGTTCTCGATCGACCGGGCGGCGCTACAGCGCGTGCTTCGCGAATCAGATCGGCTAGCGCGCGCCATGAAACGGTGGTCGGACCAACCCGCCGACGAACCGTCCGCCGACGACGTCGGGATAGTGCTCGCCACCGCATATCCCGATCGAGTCGGTATCGCTCGCCGCGGCGATCGCGGACGATATCTGCTCCGCGCCGGCAGCGAAGTCGCGATCGATCCGGCGTCCCCACTCGCGGGCGAGGAGTTCATCGTCGTCGCTGAGCTCGACGGGAATCGTCCACTCAGCCGTGCCTATCTCGCCGCATCGATCGCGCGCCCGGCCGTCGAGTCGTTGTTCGCCGATCAGGTTGTCATATGTCGCGCCGTGGAGTGGCGCGCGCGCGACGAGGCGGTCGTCGCCCGCGAACAACGGCGATTGGGCGCGATCGTCCTCGCCGAGCGCGACGTACGCGCCGACCCGACGGACGTGGCGACCGCGCTGATGCACGCCCTGCTCGAGCGGGGCATTCTCGACAACGCGGACCTCCGCGCCGGGCTGGCCCGCATCGAGCTCGTACGGAGCGTGCGGCCGAGCCAGTGGCCGGACCTGTCGACCGCGACGCTGCGTCTGTCCGCCGACCGATGGCTGCTGCCACACCTTGTTGGAATGCGCCGGCTGTCGGATGCGGATGGGCTCGACTGGAGTGAGGCAATTCTCTCCTCGCTCGACGGACGACAGCGCAAGCTGCTCGCCGAGCTCGCACCCACGCACCTCGTCGTGCCGACCGGATCGCGGATCAGAATCGACTACTCCGACCCGGCGGCACCCACGCTGTCGGTTCGCATACAGGAGTTGTTCGGTCTGCGCGAGACGCCGCGCGTCGGTGGCGGAGCGGTGCCGATCACGCTCCACTTACTCTCACCGGCGAACCGCCCGGTCCAGGTCACACGCGATCTTGCCGGCTTCTGGAAGAATTCGTATTTCGACGTCCGCAAGGACCTTCGGGGTCGCTATCCAAGACATCCCTGGCCGGACGACCCGCTCTCGGCGGCACCGACCCGGCGAGTGAAGCCGAGATGAGGTCCCTTCGATCTAGCCGCTGACCTCACCCGGGTGCACAATCAAGCATCCCCTCTCAGGAGTGACTTCCGTGCGGATTCTCAAGGTCGCCGCCCGAGCGCTGGCGCTGGCCAGTGTAGCGGCGCTGGCACTCGCGGTCGACAAGATGAACGACCGATGGGAAACCAACCTCTGGATGATGAACGTCGATGGATCCCACGCGCGCCAGATTGCGCAGGGTTCCGACGTCAAATGGTCACCTGATGGAAAGCGGATCGCCTATATCGCCACGGGCGAGCCGACAGGCTCGCAGATCTTCGTGAAGTGGATGGACGCCGAGGGCTCGGTCAGCCAGATCTCGCACCTCACCGAGACACCGTCGTCGCTCGAGTGGGCGCCCGATGGCAGGTCGATCGCCTTCACGATGAACGTGCCGATCAAGGACAATTGGCGCATCGCAATGCCGGCGCCGCCCAAGGGCGCGAAGTGGATCGAGGCGCCGCATGTCGTGACGCGACTGAATTTCCGGTCGGACCGCATTGGCTTCACCGATGACTCGTACCGGCACGTGTTCGTCATTCCGGCCGATGGCGGCACTCCGCGGCAGATCACCGACGGCGATTGGAGCCACAGCGCCGCCAGCTTTTCGGCTGATGGCAAGTGGCTCGCGTTCTCTGGTCTTCGCGTCACCGACGCCGAGCACGCTTTCCGGAAGTCATTCATTTACGCAGCGAACGTCGAGACCGGCGAGATCAGGCAGCTGACCAAGAGCTCCGGCACCGCGTCGGCGCCCACCTACTCCCCCGACGGCAAACACATCGCTTTCATGTCCGCCGACTCCGTCGACCACTCGGCTTGGGCCGAGTCGAAGCTGGCGGTCATGGACGCTGATGGGTCGAAGGTACACGTCGTCTCCGGGACTCTCGATCGCCCCATTTCGGGCGTCGTCTGGGCCCCGGACAACAGTGGCTTGTACTTCGGCGTCGAAAGCGAGGGATCGAAGAACTTCTACTTCACCACGACGGCTGGCGCGTTCAAGCCGCTGACGGCGGGCAGGCAGGTGTTGACGGTGACCAGCGTCAGCGCGAACGGGACCGTCGTCGGCACGCGCTCGACGTCGACGATGCCCAACGACGTCGTCACCTTCTTCCTACCGAAGGCCGCGACGCCCCTGAGCACGTTCACCCAACTCACCGCGGTCAACGCCGATATTCTGACGGGCAAGGAGCTCGCTCAAACGGAAGAGATCTGGTACACATCGAAGGACGGCATGAAGATCCAGGGATGGATCGTGAAGCCTCCTGGCTTCGATCGCAACCGGAAATACCCGCTGATTCTGGACATTCACGGCGGGCCGCAATCGATGTACAGCGTCGGCTTCAGCTTCGCTCGGCAGGATCACGCGGCCAACGGCTATGTCGTGCTCTACACGAATCCGCGCGGCAGTACCGGCTACGGCGCGAAGTTCACGAATGAGATCAAGAATGCCTACCCCGACAAGGATTTTGATGATTTGATGGCGGGCGTCGATACCGTGCTCGGTCGAGGCTACGTCGACGCCCGGAATCTGTTCGTCACCGGCTGTTCTGGCGGCGGTGTCCTCACCGCGTGGACCGTCGGACACACCAATCGCTTCGCGGCGGCTGCCTCGCTGTGCCCGGTCATCAACTGGCTGAGCTTCGTCGGCGAAACCGACGGCGCCAGTTGGTACCAGAATTTCGACAAGCCATTCTGGGAAGATCCGAGCGAGTATCTCAAGCGCTCACCGATCATGTACGTCGGCAATGTGAAGACACCGACGTTGCTGATGACCGGCGTCCTCGATCTGCGGACGCCGATGCCACAATCGGAGGAGTTCTACCGCGCGCTCAAATTGCGCGGAATCCCGACAGCGTTGATCCGGATGAACAACGAGTATCACGGCACCAGCTCGACGCCGTCGAATTTTCTTCGCACGCAACTCTACCTGCGGAGTTGGTTCGACAGATACTCGACCAAGCCGACGACGACGATGGACGGCGGCCGGTAGGACGGGCAGTGGTTGGTATGTGGTCGGTGGTACGTGGTGCCGCCGACCGCGTACTACTCACCACATACTGCCTGTGGTGAGCCCGACGATCCCCGTCCGCTTCACGAACTTGAGGCCCCTCACGCGGCCGGCCGATAAGAGAAAGCTGGACACGGCGCCCGCTCCGTCGCGTTCGACCTGCAACGTGACTTGATCACTGCTGATGAAGAGGTCGCGCGCCACACGACTGAAGCCCAGCGAATCGCCCACGGGACGCTCCATGACCAGCATCGCGTTGCGCGACCGCAGTGTGACTTCCATGTCCAGCTCCCCGCTGTAGTACCTGCCCTCGAGCCAAACCTGCTCGTCGGGCTTCTGGATGTCGCTGATTTCGGCCACCTCGGCCGATGCCGCTCGCGGCATCGATGGGCTCCCGAAGAACGACGCGAGGACCCCGGGGCCGCCGTCTCCGATCGCGTAGGCCTGCGGCATGTAGAGGCTCGCGACCTGTTCGGCCAGTGACGCTGACGATGTCGCGACGTTGCACAGCGTGATCACCGAGAGATGATCATCCGGGAACCGCAGGTAGGTGGATTGGTATCCCCCGTAGGACCCGCTGTGCGACACCAATCGCGATCCATTGTAGCTGCCGATGTTGAGGCCGAGTGCGTATCCGGTGATCCGGCCGCCGTCGAGTTGACCTGGCGACTGAAGCATCGCGACCCCCGCCGCACCGCCGACCAGCCCAGAGTCGAGATTGGCGTCCCAACGGGCAAAATCCTCAACCGTCGAGAATACACCGCCATCGCCAACGACGTCGAGTTGCGGTATGCTCACGGCATAACCGCCGGCCTGCTGGCGATAGCCGATCGCTTCGCCGTCGATCACGCTGGAATGATCGTCGCGGAACTGCGTTCGCGACATGCCGAGTGGCTTGAAGATGCGGGCGGCGGCAAAATCCCGTAGGGATTGGCCGGACGCACGCCGCACAACTACGGCCAGCAAAGCGTAACCGGTGTTGTTGTAGAGAAACTCCGTTCCCGGTTTGAAATTCAGCGCCCTCTGCCGCGAGACGAGATCGAGCAGTTTCTGTTCGGTGAACAGCTCATTCGCCCGCCATCCCGAGATGCCAAGCAAGGTGTAATAGTCGCGGAGCCCGCTCGTGTGGTGGAGGAGATCGAGGATCGTGATGTGCCCAAGGATCGGGACCTCCGGAACCCATCGCCGAATGTCATCGTCGAGCTTGAGTTTTCCATCCTGGGCCAGCAGTACCACACTCATCGCCGTGAACTGCTTGGAGAGCGACGCCAGATAAAAGGCGCTGGCCGTTGTATTCGGAATCTTGCGCCGCAAATCGGCGCTCCCGTAGCCGCGTGAATACGTCAGAGCGCCTTTCTGGACGACACCGACGGCACAGCCCGGTACACCGGATTTATTGAATGGGGCAAAGATCGAGTCAACCCAGCTCGCAGGCGTCGCGGCGGCCTGACCCGTTGCGGGGCCCGCGGCGAACAGCAGTAGAGCGAGAGCCAAAGCCAGACGTCTCATCCGCCACCCAGACTGGGGGTACGGGTTCCTACGCTCGATTCAACCTGCGGTTCCATAAGGTTGCCGCCGGACCGCCATCTGTCCAGCCAGCTGATCCACGGCGCCCCCTTTGCATAGGACCATCACGGCCCGTTGTTTCTCATCCGTCACTGGGCGCGTGGGCGCCGGGAGGTTCTCATGTTTTACGCTGACCATCCGCACGACGCCGCGGACCTCGATAGAGAACCCGAGCCGCGATCCAGTCACCACGCCGATGACGATGTCGTCGTCGAACGGAAACCCATCGTCGCCGACGCCCCGCGCGAGGACGATCACCGTGGGTCCTCGAGCATCGAGACGGAGGAGCGCAGACGCGGCGAACGGCGCCGCATCGACCGGATGGGCACCGGCATCTGAAGGAAGACAGCTGACAGCGGTCAGCTGGCTATCTCGCCGCCGGCGTTCGTCCTCGCTCGTCCGGTGGGCGGAAGAGGACGGCTTTTCACGCGGATCAAGGCAACAGCCTTTAGGCTATTGCCTTGATCGGCCATTTCCGCGTTGATCCGCGTGAGAAGCTGTCTTCTTCCCTGCGAGTCTATTTCCGCACGAGCTGCGCCTCGACGTTGATCTTCACCTCTTCGCTGACGAGCACGCCGCCCGTCTCGAGCGCCTGGTTCCAATTCAGACCAAAGTCCGACCGGCGGATCTTGCCCTTGGCGCTGTAGGCGAGGCGGGAGCCGCCCCACGGATCCTTCGCCCGGCCCTCGAAGGTCACGTCGAGCGTGATCTCCTTGGTGACGCCGTGCATCGTCAGATCGCCCACGAGCTGAAAGTCGCCGAATGCGTCACCGACGATGCGCGTGCCGGTGAAGGTGATGGCGGGAAACTTCTCGACGTCGAAGAAATCGCCCGACTTGAGGTGGGCGTCGCGCTGCTCGTTGGCCGTCGTGATCGTCGCCGCGTCGATTTGGACATTGAGCCTGGCGCTGGCCGGATCGGTTTCGTCGCCGACGATGAATGCATCGATTCCGGTGAACGAGCCCTTCACCGTCGCGATCATCAGGTGCTTCACGGCAAACCCGACGGACGAGTGCGCCGGGTCGAGTTGCCAGGTGGTGGTCTCCGGGGTGGATGCGGTTGCGGTCATGGTGTCCTGTCCGTCAAAGGGTTTGCGTGTGATGACACTTACTTTCTGTGAGTGACTCTAGACTAATTAGGGAATGGTGTCAAGTAAGGTGATGCGATAGATTCCACACGTGGCCAAATCCCCCCTGTCGCCCGTTTGTCCCCGCTACCACTATGCCGTCGAACTCATTGGACGCCGGTGGACCGGGGCGATCGTGCGCATGCTCTTGGCCCAGCCGAGGCGATTTGCCGAGCTCGCCGCCAACATCCCCGATCTCAGCGACCGGATGCTGGCCGAACGCCTCCGCGAGCTCGAGCACGAAGGGATCGTGGCCCGAACCGTCATTCCGGACACCCCGGTCCGCGTCGAGTACGCGTTGACCCCGATGGGACGGGCGCTCGAAGCCTCCATTCGCGCGCTCGGCGAATGGGCCGAGAAATGGCTGCCTTCTGATGCAGGCCGGACCCGAATCTCGGCCACCGTCGCCACGCTACCCTCAGCGCCGCGCCGGACCGCCAAGCGCGACGCCGTGAAATCCGCGCGCGGAACGGCCCGTCGCTAGTTGGCCTTCAGGCGGCCCTCGAGATAGCCCAGGATTCCGACGGCGGTCGGGACGGCCGCGAGCGCGAGCGCGGCCAGCGCGGCAAACCACCGGGGGAGCTGTCGTGGAGTCATTGCCGGCATCACGCCGCTCGCCACCAACCAGATGCCCACCGCCGCGGCATCGATGAACAGGCCGAGGAGGACGCCCGATCCAACGCTCCAGAAGATGATCGACGCGCGCGTCGACATCACGGCGAAGCTGCTAAGGCTTGATCTGAATCGCGGCGCCGTCGGGGATCGCCGACCAGATCTCCTCGATCTCGGCGTTCGTCACGGCGATGCAACCCTTCGTCCAGTCCCACTGGCGATGCGCAGATCCATACGACGCGAACCGATCGGGCAGACCGTGGATCATGATTTCGCCGCCCGTCGCCACGCCACGCTTCTTGGCCTCGACGAGGTCGTGCTCGTTCGGATACGAGACCAGCAGCGACAGGTGGTACTTGCTGTCGGGGTTGTGCGCGGCGATGTGGTAGATCCCTTCGGGAGTGCGGTAGTCCCCGCGAGCGACCTTGTGGCCGACCGGGTTCTTGCCGAGCGCGACGAAGTAGATCCGAACTGGCGCGCCCTCGCTGTAGAGAGTCATCGTCCGGCGCGCCTTCTCGACGACGATGCTGTCGGCGGAAATCATCGAAGCGTTCGCCTCCGATTTGAAGCGTGCGGGCAGCTCCGGGCCTCGCGTCGCGCGCGGCGCTGGCAGATGCGATGCCAAGGCAGCGCGGAGGTAGGTCGCGCGGGGAGCCGCCTCGTGAGCGACGCCGGCGATGGAGCTCTCCGTCGACGATCCGGCAAATCGCGCGATCGTTTGCGCTGCCGCCCGTGCGATGACGGTGCTCGCACTCGTGGGCGCGCCCGTCGCGCTCTTGGCCGGAGGGTGCGGCAGACCGGCTTTCTTCTTATTGAGTGTGTCGTCCCCAGCCAGAGAGAGGACGTACGCAACGGCGAAGGGAAGGGCGGTTAGCATCGATGGCGCCGTCTGAGCAGGAGGGATCGCTCGGCGGCTTTGGCTGTGGTAAGAATTGTTGTGGGCACAGTATAGGACTTCGCCCACTGGCATACCAGAGACGAGCATCACAGACGAATCGTTGCGGGCGAACCCAGCCGTGAAACATCCGCGCCCGCACCGGGCCCAGCCGTTGCATTCTGCCGGTCAATCGACCAACTCTCCAGCCATGCGTTTGCTCCTCAGCTATCTTCGCCGCCACTGGCCCCTAGTCGCGGTCGCCCTGGTTCTCGCGTCGATCAACCAGGTGTTCTCTCTGCTCGATCCGGCGATTTTCCGCCACGTCATCGACGACTACGTCACCAAGGCTGGCGACTACACCTCGCGGCATCACGACTTTGTCGTCGGAGTCCTCAAGCTCTTCGGGCTCATGGTCGGCGCGGCGTTCGTTTCGCGGGTCGCGAAGAACTTCCAGGACTATTTCCTCAACGTCATCATCCAGCGCGTCGGAGCGCGCCTCTACGCCGACGGCGTGCGCCATTCGTTGTCGGTCCCCTTCGCCGTGTTCGAGGACCAGCGGAGCGGAGAGACGCTCGGCAAGCTCCAGAAAGTGCGCGCCGACGTCGAGAAGTTTATCAGCGCGTTCGTGAACGTGATCTTCGCCACCGTCATCGGAATCATCTTCGTGATGGTGTATTCGTTCCGCATTCACTGGGCGATCGCGCCGGCCTACTTCCTCACCGTGCCACTGCTGGGCATCCTCAGCTCATTCATGAGCCGGCGGGTCAAGACGATTCAGAAGCAGATCGTCCGCGAGACGACCGCGCTGGCGGGTGCGACCACGGAGTCGTTGCGCAACATCGAGCTGCTGAAGAGCCTCGGCCTCGCCGACCAGGAGATCACGCGGCTCAACAATACCACCGAGAAGATCCTCGCCCTAGAGCTCAAGAAGGTCCGCTACATCCGCTCCCTGAGCTTTGTCCAGGGCACGTGCGTGAACATGATGCGCACGCTCATTCTGTTCATGATGACGTACCTCGTCCTGGCCGGCCACATGCAGGTCGGCCAGCTGTTCACGTTGATGATCTATTCGTTCTTCATCTTCGGGCCCATGCAGGAGCTGGGGAACATCGTCACGATGTTCCGCGAGACGGAAGCGTCGCTCAATCTGTTCCAGGCGATTCTCGACACGCCGCTCGACCGGAAGCCGGAGAATCCCGTGCCCGTCGAAGACCTCCGCGCGCTCGCGTTCGAGAACGTCACCTTCTCCCACCTCACGGCGAGCTCCCCTGCGCTCGCCGAGGTGTCCTTCCGCGCCGATCGCGGAGAGACCGTGGCCTTCGTCGGGCCCTCCGGCTCGGGCAAGACCACGCTCGTCAAGCTGCTCGTCGGGCTCTACCAACCCGCGCAGGGCAGGATCCTCTACAACGGCGTCGACAATCTGCGGCTGGACCTCGATCGCTTCCGGGAGCGTATCGGGCTCGTCACCCAGGATGCACAGCTCTTCTCGGGATCGATCCGCGAGAACCTGCTGTTCGTGAAGCCGACGGCGGCGGACTCGGAGTGTATCGACGTGCTGCACAAGGCCGCGGCGCAGAGTCTCCTCGGCCGCGCCGACAAGGGCCTCGATACGGTCATCGGTGAAGGCGGCATGAAGATCTCCGGGGGCGAGAAGCAACGGTTGTCGATCGCCCGAGCCCTGCTTCGCCAGCCCCAACTCCTCGTGTTCGACGAGGCGACCTCCGCGCTCGACTCGTTGACCGAGGAGGAGATCAGCCGCACCATCCGCGATGTCTCCGCCTCGCGCGACGGGATCACCGTGCTGATCGCGCATCGTCTGTCGACGGTGATGCACGCCGACCGCATTCACGTTCTCGAGCGGGGCCGTGTGGTCGAAGTCGGCCATCACGACGAGCTACTCGAGCTCAAAGGACTCTACTACGCGATGTGGCGGCAGCAGGTCGGCGAGCGGCGGCTCCCCGGAACGCAGAACATTCGGGCGACAGCGATGGCGGGAGTGTGAAAAAGGTATGAGGCAGGTGGACCTGGTCAGTAATACCCACCGGCCACTACACACCCCTCACTACGTACCGCTCTTCTTCAGTTTCGCCGAGAACTTCTGCCTCGCCTTCGCCACTTTCGGCGCGATCACGAACTGGCAGTAGGGTTGCTTTCCGTTTCGCTCGAAATACGCCGCGTGATAGTCCTCGGCCGGATAGAACGTCGTGAGCGGCTCGATTTTCGTCACGATCGGATCATCCCACGTGCCCTTTGTCGTCAGCTCGGCGATCGCCTCGCGCGCGGCGGATTCCTGCTCCGCGTTGTGCGTGAAGATCGCCGACCGGTACTGCGTCCCGACGTCGTTCCCCTGGCGATCCAGGGTCGTGGGATCGTGGATCGTGAAAAACACGTCGAGCAGGTCGCGAAATGAGATCGCCGTCGGATCGAAGACCACCTGCACGACTTCGGCGTGTCCTGTCGTGCCGGTGCATACTTGTTCGTAGGTCGGATTCGGGCGACGCCCCCCGGTATAACCGGACGTGACGCTCTCTACGCCGCGGAGCTCACGAAAGACAGCCTCGAGGCACCAGAAGCAGCCTCCAGCGAGCGTTGCGGTTTCAGGCATAGAACAAATCCGGTTGAGGTGGCCCTGAGCCCACAAATCTACCAAGTCTCAATCGTGCGCATGCCGATTGCATTTGGGGTGCGGCCAATGACCACCTCAGCACGCCAAACTGCCGCCAGACCCGTTCCCGCGCAGGCCGAGCCACACATCGAGCCGACACGCCGACTGTCGGACTTGCCCACGTACGTCTTCGCCTGGCTCGACGAGGCGAAGGCAGCCGCCCGGACGCGCGGTACGGACTTGGCTGATCGCGGAGTGGGCAATCCGGTTCAGCCCACACCAGCACCGATCATCGACGCCGTCGTGGCCGCATACCGAGATCCAACAACCCACGGCTACCCGCCATTTCGCGGTACATCGCCGTTTCGCGAAGCCATGATCGCAATCGCGATGGCGGCGATCGCTGGCGCGCGACCCGCACCCGGCCAGTCGGCAGACACGACGCGAACGGTTGACACGGCCCGTCGCCCGGTCAGCGCCGCAAATGGCGACGTGAGCATTCGGCCCGTCTTCGGCCCCGTTCACCTCGCCGCAAGCTTGTCGGAGAGGACGCTGACCGTGATGGCCGGTGATAGCGCGATCAAGACCTTTCGAATCGCGGTCGGCATGTCGTCAAAGCCGACGCCGACGGGGTCGTTCAAGATTCGCAGGATCGTCTGGAACCCGGCGTGGATTCCACCCGACGAGCCGTGGGCAAAGGGCAAGACGGCGAAGGGACCCGGCGATCCCGGCAATCCGATGAAGGTCGCGAAGATCTTCTTTCAGGAGCCCGATTATTACATCCACGGTACACCGCAAGTGAACAGTCTCGGCACCGCCGAGTCGCATGGCTGTCTGCGGATGAGCCCCGACGCGGTCGCGATGCTCGCGAAGTTCCTGATGGAGCATGGCGGGAACGCGCAGGAGGAAGGATGGTTCTCTCGCGTGATCCACCTCCGGTGGCAAACTCACACCGTGATCCTCGACACGCCGGTCTCTCTGACGATCAGCGAATGAAGAACATGCGGTAAGGGCGATGGTAGGTATTGGTTACTGACGCACCCCGCACGCTCTACTCTCACCAATCACCGTCACCAACTAGTATTTTACCACCGTCGGGTCGACCTCATCGCTCCAGCGGGTGATGCCGCCGGTGAGGTTGAGCACTCGCCTGAATCCAGCCTCGCGCAGCTGCTGGGCGGCCCACAGGCTCCGCACGCCCGAGTGACAGTGGACGACGATCTCCGCCGCCGGATCCAGCCGAGACTGCGCGGCGTCGAGCGTGCCGAGCGGGATCAGCTCCGCACCGGGAATGCGCGCGATCGCCCACTCGTGTGGCTCACGCACGTCGATGATCCGCGGCGCATCGCCGCGCGCGATACGATCGGCCAGCTCGCGCGGGGTGATCTCGCCAGACATGGCGGATACCCCAGGGGCAGCGATGGGGACGCCGCAAAACAAATCGTAGTCGATCAACTCGCGAATCTCGTGAGTGCCGCACGCCGGGCACTCGGAATCTTTGCGAAGGGTCACGGTCCGGAACGCCCCAGTGAGCGCGTCGACCAGAAGCAGCTTGCCGATCAATGGCTCGCCGATTCCCATCAGGAGCTTGATCGCCTCATTCGCCTGAATCGTGCCGATCATGCCGGGCAACACGCCGAGCACTCCGCCCTCGGCGCAACTCGGCACGAGGCCCGGGGGGGGCGGCTCGCGAAACAGACAGCGGTAGCACGGTCCAGACTCGGCGGCGAACACCGATGCCTGGCCTTCGAAGCGATAGACGCTGCCGTACACGTTCGGTATGCCGAGGATGACGCAGGCGTCGTTAGTGAGATAGCGGGTCGCGAAGTTGTCGGTGCCATCGACCACGAGATCGTAGTCTCCCATGATTTCGAGAGCATTCTCCGACGTGAGCCGTGTCGCGTGGAGCTCGACGTCAACGTTCGGGTTCACATCGAGCAGACGGTCGCGCGCCGACTCGAGCTTCGGCCGGCCGACGTCGGCCGTCCCGTGCAGCAGCTGACGTTGGAGATTGGTGATGTCGACGTTGTCGAAGTCCACCAACCCGAGTTGTCCCACTCCGGCAGCGGCGAGATACAACGCCACCGGCGATCCGAGACCACCCGCTCCCACGATGAGTACGCGCGCGGCCTTGAGCCGCCGCTGGCCCGTGATCGTCACGTTCGGAAGCAGCAGGTGCCTGCTATATCGGCGCATCTCCTCTGCCGACAGCTGCGGCAGCGACCCTTCCGGGAGCGTTGCGGTGCGGGTGTGGCCCACGGCTAAGCGCCTTTCTTCTCGAAATCGAGGGAGATCGAGTTGATGCAAAAACGCTGTCCGGTCGGCTTCGGCCCGTCGTCGAAGACGTGCCCAAGGTGCGCTCCGCATTTCTTGCACATGACTTCCGTCCGACGCATGCCGTGGCTCCGATCGTCCTCGGTCTCGACGGCGTCGGCCGAAAGCGGCTTGAAGAAGCTCGGCCAGCCCGATCCGGAGTCGAACTTCGTGTCCGAATCGAAGAGCGGCTCGCCGCAGGCGGCGCACCGGTACATGCCCTTGTCATGGTTGTCGACGTAGGCGCCCGTGAACGCGCGCTCGGTGCCCTTCTCTCGCATCACCTTGTACTGCTCGGGTGTCAGCTCTTTTCGCCACTCGGCGTCGGTCTTCTCGATTGGGTACTTCTTCTCCATGCATGTCCTCCTGGAGTGGCGGCGCGGCCATGAGCGCCGCGGTCAGGATCGTCATCGAATGAAGGGGTTTGGGGGCGATGAACAGCTCGATCCCGAAGGCCAGCACAGCCGCGACGCAGCCGAGAATGAATCCGAAGCGGCCAGAAGCGCCCTTTCGCGCTTCGATTTCATCGTCATTGAGGTCGCGCAGCGTCATGCGGCGGCAAAGTCGATGTAACCCTTCTCCTGATCGACGCGAGTCAATGTCACGCGCAGCTTGTCGCCGACGTTGACGGCAGTCTCTCCGCGCATCAGCCGTCCTTCGACCGGTGGTCCGAGCACGCGAACGTACGTTCCCTGTTCTGACTTGCCGGTGACAATTGCGTTGAACGTTTCGCCGACCCGGCCGACCAGCGCCGCGGCGGCAAGGCGTTTCCGCATCGTCCGCTCGATCTGATGCGCCTGTTGTTCACGCTCCGTGCAGTGCTTCGCGATTTCGTCGAGCTCGGCCTCGGTGTAGGGCAACGGCAGCCCGGCATCCGTCGCTTTGAGCAGCCGTTGATTGATCAGGTCCGCGAAACGGCGGTTGGGCGCCGTCGAGTGAACGTATTTCGCGACACCCAGGCCAAAGTGCGCCTCATCGTCTTGCGGTCCTGCGCGGTCGAGGACGTATTCGCCCGGCCCGAGTAGTTTGACAATCGTCAGCGACAGATCGGGAAAGCGCTCGGGGTCGGCCTTGCGGCGCTCGGCGAGAAAGTCGGCCAGCGCGCGGCCGTCCGGCTCGGCAGGAAGCGCCGTCCCAAACTGCTTGGCGACGGCGACGATGCCGTCCCATTTTCGCGGCTGGCGCACCACGCGGCGAATCGCCGGCGCGTTGCGACTGCCGAGGATCGCGGCCGTCGCCACGTTGGCGGCAACCATCAGCTCCTCGATCAGATCGCGGGCGGCGTTGTGCTGTTGGGCGACGATGTCGACGATCTGGCCACCTTTGATGATGGCCTGCGGCTCGATCGAATCGATGTTGATCGCGCCGGTGAGCCGGCGATGCTCTCGTAACCGCTTGGTGGCTTCGGCTTGAAGCCTCAACTGACTGGCCAACTCGGGAGCTCGTTGCACCGCCGGCGGCGCCTGGCCCGTACCGATCAACCAGGCGCCGACCGATTCATACACCAGCTTCGCCTGATTGCGGACCGTCGCGCGATACGTCTCTTCGGGTCGTACGTCGCCGTCGGCGCCAACGATGAGCTGCACGACATGGGCGACGCGATCCTGCCCCTCGAGCAGCGACGAGGCGCCCGACGAGAGCTCATCGGGCAGCATCGGAAAGATGCGCACTCCGAGATACAACGACGTCGTGTTCACCGCGGCGTGCCGGTCTGTCGCAGAGCCCTTCGGGACGAACGCGTCGACGTCGGCGATCCCCATGTACAGCCGGATCGACCCGTCGGGCAATTGCTCAGCATACTCAATCTGGTCGAGATCGCGCGATTCCTCATTGTCGATCGACGACCAGAGCAGCTTGCGGAGATCGCGCGGCGCCGCGCCGCTCGTGGCGGCCCCAGCCCTCTGGGCGGCCTTGGACGCTTCGGCGCGAACCTCGGGCGAAAACTCGGGTTCGAAGCCGTGGGCGACGAGCTCGGTGACGGCGGCGGCGGCGAGGGACTCACTTGATGTGGTGCGGAGGGAGGGCAAAGGATAGGATGGTGGGATGGTGGGAAGGTGGGATGGTGGGATGGTGGGATGGTGATTAGTAGTGCGGAGTTGGATCATCACGGTTATTAGGAGCAACATACCAATCCACCAATCCACCAATCCACCAATCCACCAATCCACCAAAATCGGTGAGATCTTTTCGTTTCTGAGCGGGCTGTACTTTCGCGGAAAGCTGGCTTACGCGCGCAGGTTCGGACACGACACGGAGGCGGAGCCGGGCATCCTGGTCATCACCACGAATCGTGGGCTCCTTCCGCCAGAAATGCCTGTCTCGCTCAATGACCTCAGGTCGTTCGCGACCGTCGACATCGCCGGTGGCGGCGAGAGCTTTCGCGATCCCCTGCGCCGTGACGCCGAGCGGCTACGCGCGCAGGTCGATCCCGACCGCCGTATCGTGTTGCTGGGCAGCATTGCGACCGGCAAGTATGCGGACGCCCTTCTGGAAGTGTTCGGCGACCGCGTCGTTTTTCCGTCGGAGTTCGTCGGACGCGGGGACATGAGTCGCGGCGGGCTCATGTTACGCTGCGCTCGCGACGCACGAGAGCTCGCCTACATCCCCGTCAACCACGCGGTGCGTCGCGGAAAGAGGCCACCGAAGTTGGCAAAGCCCTAGAGGTGGAATGGTGGATTGGTGGAATGGTGGATTGGTGGATTGGTGGATTGGTGGGATTCCATCCACTAACCCACTAACCCACTAACCCACTAACCCACTAACCCACTAACCCACCAACCCACTAACCCACCACCTATCACACCCTCGCCATTAACGGTGCGGACGGGCCCGTCCGGCTCACCAGTCCGAGAAACTTCGGGAACAAGTCGGGATCGAACATCCGGCCGACCTCGCGCTGCATGATGGCGAGGGCTTCGTCGCGGGGGAACGCTGGCCGGTACGGGCGGTCGCTGGCCAGCGCGTCGAACACGTCGGCGATGCACAGCACGCGGGCCGTGAGCGGGATCCTGTCGCCGGCGAGCTTGTCGGGGTAGCCGGAGCCGTCCCACCGCTCGTGATGCCCACGAATCATCGGCAGCACGTCCCAGGGAAATTCGATGTCACGCAGCAGATCGGATCCCACGGCAGCATGCCGTTCCACGATCGCCCGCTCTTCTGTAGTAAGCGGACCGTTCTTCGTCAGGATTTCCGTCGGTACCTCGATCTTCCCGACGTCGTGCAACAGCGCGCCGATTCGAAACCAGAACATCGTGATGTCCTCGAGCCCGATCTCGCGCGCGAGCAGACAGGCGTACTCGGCGACCCGTTCGCAGTGGCCGAGGGTATACGGGTCCTTGGACTCGATCGTGTCCGCCCAGCGGTTCACGATGTCGTAGAAGCGCGTTTCGAGCCGCTCGATGCGCTGAGCGACATCGGCCAGGTGCCTGTCCGCCCGAAGCTTCGAATAGAGGCGATGGGACTGACCGAGCACGCGCAGCGTGTCACGATTGCGGCCGGCGAGCTCGAAGAGCTCCGCTTGTTCTCGCGCGCACTCCGCCGCCAGCAACAAATCTTCGCGGGCCATCGCGTCCGTGTACGCTTGGGCGAGGTGACACTCCGCCGCGGAAAGGCGCCCCTCCATCCGGGCGATGACGCCGAGATTCTTGCGCACTTCTCCCAGCGCTCGCTGGTCGCCCGTCGCCTCGGCATCGAGTCGGAGCCGGTCGCAAATGACGATCGCCTCCTCCACCGCGCCGCGAGCCAGCCACATCTCCGCGAGATTGGCCTCGATCATTCGCCGCGAGACGGCATCGCCGGCCGCGGCGCAGTGCTTCAGCGCTTCCGTGTAGCTTGACTCGGCCTCGGCCCAATGCGATTGACTGGCATGGGCCATCGCGATGTTGTTCAGAACGAGCCCGATGTAGTCGTCGAGGCCGAGCGCGCGATAGCCGGCGAGGCTCGCGGCGTAAAAGCGAAATGCCGTCTCATGGTCGCCCCGCACTCCGGCGATGATTCCGAGGTTCTGAGCGACCATCGCTTCGAGGCGGGAGTCCGCCGCGGCCTCCGCCAGAGCATGCGCCTTCTGATACATCAGCTCCGCGGTGTCGAGATCCCCGCGCCGCAAATTCGCGATGGCCATCAGGTTCATCGCGTGGGCGATCCCCGACGTATCGCCCCGCGCGCGAGAGAGGTGCTGCGCGGCCGCCAAACAGTCGAGGGCGGCGTCGAACATTCCGTCGTCGATGTAACTGCGCGCGATGCGGCGGATGAGCGTCGGAACGAGAGCGCCCTCGTCACGCGCCAGCATCCGAATCGCCTTCTCATACGAGCCGCGGGCAACCGATCGGCGCCCCTCTCGCTCGGCCGCTTGCGCCCTCTCCACGAGCTCGGCGACTTCCTCCCGCATCGCCCCGAACTCCGGCGGCGTGTTCACGTACTGATGCCCTCGCGACGGGCCTTCGACTCGTTGAGCTTTTTCGCCAGCGTCGGCCGCGAGATGCCGAGCAGCCGCGCCGCGGCCGCCTGATTACCGCCGGTCATCTTGAGCGTGATGCGCACGGCCTCGCGCTCGATCTCGGCGAGCAACTTGCCGTGCTTCGGGATGCGGATGTCGGCCCCTGCGTCCTCGTCCGGACCCACCCGGGCGGCGGAGCGTCGCTGAATCATCAGGTGCTCTGGCTTGACGATCGGAGCGTCGCCGCTGAGAATCGCCGCGCGCTCGACGACGTTCTTCAGCTCGCGGACGTTGCCCGGCCAGCGATGGGCACGCATCGCGGCGACGGCGTCGTGTGAAAAGCTTCGCGGCGATTGATACTCCCGCGTTTCGGCCGCCAGAAAGTGCCGGGCGATCACATCGACGTCCTCGACCCGGTCACGGAGCGGAGGAATCGTGATCGAAAAGACGTTCAACCGATAGAACAGGTCCTCCCGAAACTCCCCCGTCGCGACCACCTGCTCGAGCATCGTGCTCGCGGCGGCGATGATGCGGCATTCGATCGCGATCTCGTCGAAGCCGCCGAGGCGACGCGCGGCCCGGGACTCGAGTGCGCGGAGCAGCTTGGGTTGCAGCGTCTGCGGCAGCTGATGGATCTCGTCGAGAAAAATCGTTCCCGACGCCGCTAGCTCGAACAACCCGTGCTTGAGGGCGTGCGCACCCGTGAACGCGCCCCTTTCGTGGCCAAAGAGCTCCGACTCCAACAGGGATTCCGGGATCGCCGCGCAGTTGATGGCGACGAAGGGCTCATGGGCCGCGGCACTGGAATAATGAATGCCGCGGGCGAACAGCTCCTTGCCCGTTCCCGTTTCGCCGATGAGCAGGACGGTCGTCCGGCGGGCGGCAGCAACCCGCCGCGCGAGGTCCACCGCGTCCCGAAGCGGTCGGCTCGTCCCGATGATGTTCTGGAATCCAAAATCAGGCGTGCCCCCTGTTGGAGGGACAGCGCCGCCGTCGGCGTTGGCCACCGCAATCTCACGAGATGGGCGTCGAGAGACGGACTCCTAGGGCAGCGTCCATGTCACGTGGGGCAGGTGGAACGATCTGTTACATCCGGTCCCGTAGCCCATCATCGGCCAGGACGGTCCGTACGCGATCGATCCAGTCGCCAGCCCCGATCCGCTCGAACGCGTCGAGGGCGGCGGTCCATGATTGCCTGGCGGCGGCCAGATCGCCGGAGTCAGCCAGCGCTAGTCCACACTCGTACATGATCTCTCCGCCCAGCAAAGCGTCCTCGGCGACGGCACTCAGCGTCATGGCGGTTCGCAGCGGCTCGAGCGCCTCTGACGCCTGTCCCGCGAGTCGGAGTGACGCGCCGCGCAACCGCAGCGCCGCGGCGCGCCGCAGCTTGTCCTGTCGGAGCTCGGCGATCTCGAGAGCGCGATCGATCGACGGTCTCGCGGCGCCCAGGTCGCCGCGCTTCAGCTCCAACTCGGCCACGTTCTGCTCGATCACGCCCTCCGACAGCAGGTCTCCGCGGTACCGGGCCAGGGTGAGCGCCCGATCATACGAGCTGCGAGCGTCCTCGAGGCGACCGCCCTTGAATAACAGCACTCCGAGGTTGTTGAGCACGAGCGTCATTGCCTGCGTGTCGTGCGTCGACTCGAATGCGTGCAGGCTGGCGTGGTAGTAGCTGAACGCGGCCTCGGAATCACCCGTGATGTCGCAGACAATGCCCAGATTCTGTTGGATCATGCCGGCGAGGCGACCCTCGCCGGCCACCTCGGCGATGCGACGGGCCTCGTCGTAGAGCTTCGACGCCGACGTCAGATCGCCTCGTCGCTGCGCGATGTTCCCGAGACAGTTGAACGCATGGGCTCGGCCCGCCTCATAGACGAGCTTCCCGGCCACGGCAAGGCTGCGCCGATAGAGAGCTTCCGCGTCCGACGTTTGTCCGCGATCGCGCAACACCGATCCCTGCCAGCGCAGGACGTCCGCGAGGAGCGGCGAATCCTCATCGGCGCCGAGCAACGCGAGCGATTCGCGATCGGACCGGAGAATCAGCTCGTCGGCGGCCGCGCCGAACCCCGCCGCCATCGCCAGCTCAGCGAGCCGGCGGGCTTCTATCGTCGGCGGCGATCGACGCGCCGTTAGCTGTTTCTTCAGCTCCAGCGACTTACGGCTCGTTGGCCCCTTCTGGTGTTCGGCCGATGTGCGTGCCACGGCGCGCTCCTGAAGGGTTCACGATCGAACCCTCATTCGATGAATTTTCTGACTAATACGAAGCAGTGCTGTCAGTTCCCGTGTCGGTAAGGCCGCTGGCGACGAGATATCCCGAGAAATGGTACACTGGGAAAGTCGCCGTGTTGTTGAGGAGACTCACGGAGGTGCTGAGCAGCTCTGAGACCAATGCCGTCCCGCTCAGTTGATTGAGATCCGAGAGGCTGTTCCAGTATCCCGCAACGAGCACCTTAGGAAGGAGTCCCGAGGTCGCGGCACTAGTCCCGACGAGGCTTTGGGTGACGACGAGCGGCACGAGAAACTGGGTTCCGTGCGGATCGAATTGATACGCGACCTCGCTCCCGGCGAGCGCCGTCACCGTAATGGTCGTCGGGGACGTGAGGGCGAAGGGTGGAACCACCACGGTCAACCCGGCGCCCGGCAGCGAGAGCGTTCCGCCAAAGGCGCCGATGGTCGCAGAGGTCGACAGCGAGGTGGCAAGCGGCGCGTTCCGCGTCACTACATGAACGGTCGCCGGCGAGGCGAGGATCGTCCGATGCGCGCCAGAGCCGGAGACGACGGCTGGATTCGTGAGGTTGCTTCGCTCAGCGCAACTCGCGACAAGCATACTCGCGGCAACGATTCCGATCTGGCGCAACGCGGTCGTTCGCATACCAGGGCCTCGACAATGGGTGATTATTCTTGGTTTTCTATGGCATCGGTCGTGCCGCCAGCGTAAGTCGTTGCTGAGTAATGGCTTGTTTGTTTCCGTTGTCGAATCAGCAGTAAAGGACCTTTGCTGGTCAGCTCGCCGAGAAGCAAAGAATCTTTGCTCCCGTGTCATTGAGTCTGATCAGCAGCGGCCCGTGGAGCGTCCGCAGACAGAACCAGGCTTCAAACGCCTTACCGATTCCATTGCCCCGTGTCATGCTGCCATCTTCCCCTGATCCCTCTGACGAGGATCGATGCCGCGCAAGAGTCCGCAGATCGGTTACGCTCGCTTGACCCATCCGCTCGTCCGCGACAAGGGCGCGCTGCGGAAGGCCTCTTGGGACGAGGCGCTCGATCGAGCCGCCGCGGGTTTCAAGCGGAACCTCGCGGCCGCGGGTCCGAACACCATCGGCATCTTCTCCTGCTCGAAGTCGAGCAACGAGGTGAACTTCCTGGCGTCAAAGCTGGCGCGCGCCGCGTTCGGCAACAACAACATCGACAGCTGTAACCGAACGTGACACGCCCCTAGCGTCGTCGGTCTGGCGACAGTGTTCGGCGCGGGTGGATCCACCTCTTCATATGAGGAGGCCGAGAACACCGACGTCGTCTTTCTCTGGGGGTCGAATGCGCGCGACGCGCACCCCATCTGGTTCCACCATCTATTGAAGGGAATCCACAAGGGCACCCGGCTCTACGTGATGGACCCGCGCCGCACCGCATCGGCCGAGTGGGCCGACGTGTGGATGGGACTCAACGTCGGCAGCGACGTCGCCCTGTCGAACGTCATGGCGCGCGAGATCATCCATGCCGGCCTCGCCCACAAGGACTTCATCGGCCAGGGAACCACCGGCTACGAGGCCTACGCCGCCAACGTCGAGTCGTACACTCTCGAGTTCGGCGAGCAGGTCACCGGCATCCCGAAGGAAACGATTCGGGAGGCCGCACACACGTACGCAAAGGCGGACCGGGGGATGGTCTGCTGGACGCTCGGCATCACCGAACACCACAATGCCGTCGACAACGTCCTCGCGCTGATCAACCTCGCGCTGCTCACCGGCAAAGTCGGCCGCTATGGTTGCGGCTGCAATCCGATGCGCGGCCAGAACAACGTGCAGGGCGGCGGCGACATGGGCGCGCTGCCGAACAAGCTCCCCGGTTTTCACGACGTCGAGAACGCCGGCGACCGCGCCAAGTTCGAGAAGGCGTGGAAGTGCAAGATCCAACCGCACAAGGGCTGGCATCTATCGGAAATGATCGACGCCATGGGCCGCGGCGCAATGACGTCGCTGTTCTGCATCGGCGAGAACCCGGCGCAAGCGGACGCCGACGCGACCCACATCGACCATGTGCTTGCGAAGCTCGATCATCTGGTGGTCCAGGAAATCTTCCTGACAAAGACTGCGCAGATGGCACACGTCGTTTTGCCAGCGGCCGCCACCTGGTGCGAGGGCGAAGGCACGGTGACCAACAGCGAGCGCCGGGTGCAGCGCGTGCGCAAGGTCGTGGATCCCCCGGGCGAGGCACGCGACGAGCTCTGGATCATCTCGCAGATCGCGAGGCGCATGGGCGCCGACTTCGGTGAGCCCACCGGCGAGTCGACATGGAACGAGCTGCGGTCGCTGTCGCCCGCATTCAAGGGGATGACCTACGCGCGACTCGAGGAGCTGGAAGGCCTACAGTGGCCCTGCGTCGATGAGACCGATCCCGGTTCCAAGTTTCTCCACGCGCGACTCTGGGATGAGAATCCCGCGAACCGCGGCCGGCCGGCACCCTTCTCCGTTGTCCATCATTCGGGTCCAGTCGAAATACCCGACGACCTGTTCCCGTTCACGCTCACAACCGGCCGCCGCCTCGAGTCCTATAACACCGGCGTGCAGTCGGGTGGCTATCGGTCGCCGTTGCATCGCGGGGAGTCGCTGGACATTTCGCCGGAGGACGCGGCCGATCTCGGAGCGGTGAACGGCACGCTGCTCAGGATCTCATCCCGGCGCGGCTCGGTCATCGCACCGGCATTCATCGATCCGGGATTGAGAAAGGGGGTTGTGTTCATGACGCTGCACTTCCCCGACGACGTTGCCACGAACCTGTTGACGATCAACGCCACGGACCCGAAGTCGGGCACGGCGGAATTCAAGGCCTGCGCGGTGAACCTGCGGCTGGCGACGCAGACGATGCCCGCGGTCGCACGGCGGGAAGCGTTCAGTGCCGCTGGAGACGACTAGACCATCGCATGTCATCACGAGCGAGAGCGAGGGATCCGTGGTCGGCTGCCCTACCGCTACCCGTGTAGCTGGATGACTATGGACGACCAGTGGACATAAGACTCTCCGTCGCGCAGGCGACCGACGAGGAACGTGCGGCAGTCAACGCGTTGCTCGGACCCCCGGTCTCACAATGGGAAGGTGGAGAGCGGATCGATCCGCGCGAAGGACATGTCGGCCACACCGGCGCCGCCGTTCGCGCGCGCCGGCATCTGTTGCTGCCGGCGCTCCAGGCCGTGCAGTCGCGGGTCGGATGGATCAGCGAGGGCGCGCTCGACTATGTCTGCGAGCGGCTCAACGTACCACCGGCTGACGCGTGGGGCGTGGCGACGTTCTATGCACTGCTGTCGACGACGCCGCGCCCGCGCGGCGTCTTGCACGTCTGCGATGACATCGCCTGCAAGACCAGAGGCGCCGATACGATCTGTGCGGCGCTGGCGAATGAGATCGGGCCCGCGCACGCGCACGGACCAGCAGGCGATCACGTCGAGGTCGATCCGAACTCGGTCACGTGGATGAAATCGCCCTGCCTCGGAATGTGCGACCAGGCGCCGGCAGCGTTCATCCAGGTCGCTCAGCCTGGACGCGCCTTTGAGGCGCTCGTCGGAGACATGGGTCCGGCGCGGGCGATTGATGCCGTGAGAACTCTCACAGCCGCGGTGAAGGGTCTTGATGCCGACAGCCGCGGAACCGGCATGGGATCGGATTCCACAGTTCGTGGGCTGACGCTACTGCATGAGTCGTGGGCCTTCGACGAGCCGTCCAGCACCATCCGCCGTACATCCAAGCCGTCGGCGCTGGCAGCAGCGATGGCGATGGGGCCCGAAGCCGTGATCAAGGAGGTCACCGACTCCAAGCTCGTGGGTCGTGGGGGCGCCGCGTTTCCAACTGGGCGCAAGTGGGCCGCGGTCGCCTCACAACCGGTCAAGCAGCGCTACCTCATCTGCAACGCCGACGAATCGGAGCCGGGGACGTTCAAAGATCGCGTGCTGCTCGAGCACGATCCCGCGGCGATCGTGGAAGCAATGACCATCGCCGCCTTCGCCACCGGGTGCGAGAAAGGATTCCTCTACATTCGCGGCGAATACGCACACGGTGCGACCGCGATGCAGCGCGCCATCGACGAGGCACGTCGCGCCGGACTGCTCGGCAACAACATCCTCGGCAAGCATTTCGACTTCGACATCGAGATCCGCCGCGGCGCCGGCGCGTACATCTGCGGCGAAGAGACAGCGATCTTCAATTCGATCGAGGGCTATCGCGGCGAGCCGCGCAACAAGCCGCCCTTCCCCGTCCAGGCCGGCTTGTTCGGGAAACCGACGGTCGTCAACAACGTCGAGACGCTTGCCAACATTCCGTTCATCGTCAACGACGGCGGCGCTGCATTCGCCGCGATCGGTGCGGGCGGGATGTCCACCGGGACGAAGCTCTTCTGTGTGAGCGGTAACGTCGAACGGCCCGGCACGTACGAGGTGAACTTCGGCGCGACGTTGCGTGATCTGATCGACATGGCGGGTGGTGTTGCTGATGGCAGAAAGCTCCAAGCTGTTCTACTGGGCGGCGCGGCCGGTGTGTTCGTGCGCCCGGACGAGCTGGACATTCGACTCACGTTCGAGGGCGTTCGAGCGGCGAAGGCGACCCTCGGCTCCGGCGTGATCATCGTCTTCGACGACACGATCGACATGAAGGCGATCGTGCTGCGCATCGCCGCGTTCTTCCGCGACGAGTCCTGCGGCCAGTGCGTGCCCTGTCGTGTCGGGACCGTTCGGCAGGAAGAGGCGTTGCACCGGGTCGTCAAGAATAAGGCGCGCGGCACCGTGAATGACGAGATTGCTCTCATGCACGACGTCGGAACCCACATGAATGACGCGTCGATCTGTGGA
>WNFI01386680.1_pt1 | contig 47902 bp, 35 predicted proteins | sample 5400471 | NCBI WGS metagenome assembly WNFI01 (sample SAMN13153348, study PRJNA577476) | soil metagenome | isolation source: 100 cm saprolite on Douglas fir-dominated hillslope | place: USA:California | collected 2013-09-17
TAAGTATCACGGCCGATTTCGCGCCTCGGGGAAGGCTCTCAAGCGGGCAGGAGGCGTCGTATCGACGTCCCATGCGCAAACGCGGTGACTTCGGCCCGGGAGAGTCCTGGAAGGGCGCAGAGCCATTTCAGCGGCCGTCGTCGATGCGGGCCCGCAGCGGAAGGCGTCGATCGCTCGGAAACCCTGGTCCGAAACTCGTGACGGCGGAAAATAAATCTGGGCAAGCAGCAACGGAGCTACGCGCAGTACTTCCGCGCCAGCGTCACCAGCGCCTCTCGGCAGGCCAGGACCTCGTCGAGACGCACGTACTCCTCGAGGCCGTGCAGGCCGGCCCCCCCGGGGCCGAACACGACCGATGCGATGCCCGCCCCGCCCAGGATGGCCGCGTCCGTCCAGAACGACATCGCGCCCACGGTCGTCGCGCGTCCGAGTGACTCACGAAGCTGGCGAGGCAGGGGATGGCCGTCCGGGGTGAGATAGGGCGGGCGCTCGAAGGACGATCGCGCCTCGGCGCGAAAGCGCGGGTCGGCTTCGCGCAGACGTGAGAGGATCGTCTCCACCTCGCGCAGCAGGCTCCCCGGCCCCTCGCCCGTCACCGTCCGTCGCTCGACCGAGAGCGTGCAGCGATCGGGATAGGTACTGAGCTCGCGTCCCCCGCCGATGAGCGAGGCGTGCAGCGATGGCCGGCCCAGCAGGGAATGCGGCGGCCCGGCCATGAAGGCGCGCTCCAGCGCGTCGAGTTCTCCCAGGACGCGGCCCATCATGAGGATGGCATCGACACCGTCGTCCGGGCGGCTGCCGTGCGCGGCGATGCCGTGCGTCTCCACGAGGACCCACTCGAATCCCTTGTGGCCGATGCCGATCGCGAGGTCGGTGGGCTCGGCCACGACGGCCGCATCCGCCGTCCACTCCTTCACGACGGCGTCGGCGCCGAGACTCGCGTACTCCTCGTCGGCGACGATGGCGACGATCACGCGTCCCTTGAGGCCCGCCGGCGACTGGGCGAGCCGTCGCGCCGCGGCGAGGATCGCGGCCACGCCGCCCTTCATGTCCTGGGCCCCGCGTCCGAAGAGCTTGCCGTCGCGGACGAGGGGATCGAAAGGCGCGGCCATGCCTTCCACGCCCACGGTGTCGCTGTGCCCGCAGAGCATCAGCGCCGGCCCCGGCCGTCCGCTGTCGAGCAGGCCGACGACGTTGGGCCGTCCCCGCGCCGCCTCCGAGACCCGCACGTCGATGCCGGACGCGCGCATGTCGGCGGCGATGCGCTCCGCGATCGCGCCCTCGCCCGCGCCGCCGGGGACGAGGGACGGGTTCACGGAGTCGATGGCGACGAGGTCCTTGAGGAGCGCGATCGTCGGGTCCTGCATGGCGGCACCTCGACTCGTTCCGGAGCGAGCCTCCGGTATTCTCGCCCTCCCCGCCCGCCCGTGGTAGGGTCCCCCGCGCTTGCCCGATGAGGGCGCGCGGAGGAGGGGACGTCGGCCGCGGGATAATGCCTGGCGGTGACGGTCCGCTTCGGGGCGTGCGTGCTGGACTGGGAGCGGCGCGAGCTGCGCCGCGGCGGCGAGGCGGTCCATCTGTCGCCCAAGGCCTACGAGCTGCTGCTCGCCCTGCTCGAGCACCGGCCCCAGCCCCTGTCCAAGGCGGACCTGCGCGCCCGCCTCTGGCCCTCGACCTTCGTGCACGAAGCCAACCTGCCGAACCTGGTGGCCGAGCTGCGCGTCGCCATCGGCGACGATGCACGCCGGCCGCGCTTCGTGCGCACGGTCCACTCGTTCGGCTACGCGTTCTCGGGGCCGGTGTCGGAGGGTGACGCGCCGCCGGAAGGCGCGGAGCCCAATCCGTTCCTGTATTGCCTCCAGGGGGCAACCGGCCTGGCCACGCTGGTGGAAGGCGATCACGTGCTGGGCCGCGGCCACCAGTCCGCCATCCACCTGGACGCGCCGAGCGTGTCCCGCCGCCACGCCCGGCTGCAGATCGCTCACGGCCAGGCCGTGCTCGAGAACCTCGGCAGCCGGCACGGAACGTTCGTGCGCGGCGTGAGACTGACGGGACCCCAGCGACTCGACGACGGGGACGAGTTCAGCCTGGGGTCCGTCCGCCTGATCTTCCGCGTCCTGCGCGTCCACGACCTCACCGACACGCGCTGAGGCCGCGGGGGCCAGGATCGTCTGCTTACGGCTCCCAGGACCGGCGCGGCGTGGGGTTCCGGCGCTCCGGGGGGGCGGTGGGCTGGGGAGTGGGCGAAGGCGGGGCCACGGTCACCGTGGTCAGCTCCGCCGATACGCGGATCGATTCCACGCCCGGGCCCTCGTTCTCGATCAGGAGCTGATACCCGCCGGCCGCGTCCGGGTCGTCGATGACCTGCTCGCGACCTTCCTTACCCTGGCGCTCGATCGATCGCCGGGCTGGGCAGTCCGCGCCCGCATTGCGAAAGTCGCGGCAGCCGGTGCTGGTGAGGACGGCGGTGACGGTATTCGTCGGGTCGTTCCAGCGCACCGTGAGCGCGAGGGTGCCGCGGTGGGGCAGGCTGAAATCGATGATGCGCTGGCCTCCCGGCTCGACCTCGTCGAGAGTCCGGCTGAGGACGACCGTCGACGCGGAGCCCGGCGCCACGGCGCTGGGACCGGTGGTCGAGGGTCCGCTGCTGCTGCAGCCGATGAGCACGATGGCCATCAGGGCGGCGAGGACGGCCACGGCGGCGCGGCTGGTTCGTGATTTCCCGTTCATGACGGATCTCCTTCCAAGAACGGCGAACCCACGTTCGCCGACATCGCAGGTAACAACGGAGTGGGCGCGCCTTCGTTCGGCGGGGAGGGCAGGACCTAGCGAAACCCTAGAACCGGCGGGGGCGGGGGAAGGGCGTAAGATCCCTCGCGATGCTCGATTTCCTGCGGGCGTCGGCGAGCTACCTGCGGCCCTACTGGCGGCAGGCGTTGCTCATCGTCCTCTCGCAGGCGCCGGCCACGGCGTTCATCACCCTGCAGCCGCTCCTGCTGCGGTCGCTCCTGGACGACGCCATCGTGCCCAGGAACGCGGCCCTGGCCGCGCTGTTGATCGCGGCCATGGTCGGGCTCCTCCTGCTCCACGGGCTCGGCGACCTCGCCAACCATTACCTGGTCGCGCGCGTGGTGGCGAGCGTGATGAGCGACCTGCGCCTCCGGATCTTCACGCATCTCCAGCGCCTGTCCGTGAGCTTCTACGCGCGCTCGCGGTCGGGCGACCTGCTGGCCCGGTTCACCACCGACCTCGAGGGGATCGAGCGCGCCCTGGCCGATGAAGTGCCGCAGGCCATCTACTGCGTCCTCACCGTGGTCGTGGGCGCGGGCCTCCTCTTCGCCATCGAATGGCGGCTGGCCGCCCTGCTCCTCGTCCTCCTTCCCGTCATGCCCCTCATCCCGCGCCGGCTCGCTCCCCGGGCCGCCGCCGCCAGCGACGCGCGGCAGGCCGCCGCCGGACGCGCGCTGGCTTCGATGCACGAGAACATCGCCGCCCAGCTCGTGGTGCGCGCGTTCGGCCTCCAGGAGCGGATGCGCGCGCGCTTCGGGGGCGAGCTGTCCGGGCTCGCGCAGGCGACGCGCCGGGCCGGCCTTCAGAGCGGGCTCCTGGCCGCGTCCCTGAACATGAGCGGCTACGCGCTTCTCGCCTTCGCCATGGGCGCGGCCACCTCTCTGGCCCTCGCCGGCGCCCTGACCGTGGGCTCCGTCATCGCCGTCTTCGAGCTGCTGTGGTTCATGATCTCCGCCGTCCAGCAGCTCTCGAACGTCGTGGAGCCGTTCCAGCGCGCGGCCGCGGGACTGCGGCGCGTGCAGGAGCTGCTGGACCAGAAGCCGGACGTCGCGGAGCGGCCGGGGGCCGCCGATCTGCCTCCCCTCACCGGCGCCATCCGTTTCGCCTCCGTGGATTTCGCGTTCCCGGGCGGGGAGGCCGTGCTGACGGACGTCGATCTCACCCTGCCCGCGCGACAGACCGTGGCCATCGTGGGCCAGAGCGGCTCCGGCAAGAGCACGCTGCTCGCGCTTCTCCTGCGCTTCCACGATCCGACTCGCGGCACGGTGCGCTTCGACGACCACGACGTGGCCCAGGTGACCCTGGCTTCGCTGGCCCTCCAGGTGGGCGCGGTCTTCCAGGACAGCTTCCTGTTCGACGCATCGCTCGCGGAGAACATCCGGCTGGGCCGCCCGGAGGCCAGCGACGCGGAGGTGGAAGCGGCGGCGCGCGCGGCGGGGATCCACGAGTTCCTCTCCGGCCTGCCCCAGGGCTACGCCTCGCCGGCGGGCGCGGAGACGGAAGCCGGCATCGTCGCCACCCTCGAGGACCTCCACGGCCGGCAGATGCTCGTCTCCGTGACGCACCGTCTGGCCACTGCGCGCGACGCCGACCTCATCGTCGTGATGGCCGAGGGCCGCGTCGCCGAGCAGGGGACCCACGAGAACCTGCTCGCCGCGGGCGGTGTCTACGCGCGGCTGTGGGATCAGCAGAGCGGCTTCGTGGTGAGCCCGAGCGGAAGGGAAGCGACCATCCAGCCGCAGCGCCTGGCCGCCATCCCCATCTTCTCCGGAGTGGGGAAGGAGCTGCTCGCGCGCCTGGCCGCGCGCTTCACCACCATGGACGTGCCGACCGGCCAGACGCTGTTCGAGGAGGACGAGCGGGGAGACAAGCTTTACGTGATCGTCCGCGGGCGCGTGGGCGTCGCCCGCCGCGGCCCGGGCGGCGCCGAGCTGCACGTGAGCGTGCTCGAGGACGGAGATTTCTTCGGCGAGATCGCGCTGCTGGAAGAAGTGCGCCGCACCGCGACCGTCCGCGCCCTGGCGCCCAGCCTGCTCCTGGTCCTCGATCGCGGCGATTTCCAGGAGCTGCTGGCGGAGGCCCCGGGGCTCCGCAAGATCTTCGAGGGGGCGGCCCAGGCCCGCCTGGCCGCGCTGTGTGACGCCTCCGCTTCCATTGCCGGTCCGGTGCCCCTATGATCGGCCGCAATCGATGAGGATCGCGTTCACGTTCAACGTGAAACCGGGCGCGCCGGCGTCCGACGCCGGCGACCGATACGCGGAGTGGGACGAGGAGGAAACGATCGCCGCCGTCGAAGCCGCTCTTTCCCGCGCCGGCGAAGTCGTTCGCGTCGAAGCCACCGGCGATCTCCCCATGCGGCTCCATGACGTCCGCCCCGACATCGTCTTCAACATCGCGGAGGGCCTCCGCGGGCCCAATCGCGAGGCGCACGTGCCGGCCATCTGCGAGTTCTGGTCCACGCCGTACACGGGCAGCGATTCCCTCACCATGTCCCTCTGCCTCGACAAGGGACGGACGAAGGAGGTCCTCGCCCATCACGGGATCGCGACTGCGCCCTTCGCCGTCGTCGGGGGAGCGGAGGAGCTGGACGGCTTTGTCGCCTGGCCCGCGATCGTGAAGCCCGTGCACGAAGGCTCGAGCATGGGGATCACGCGCGCGTCGTACTGCGCGTCGGCAGACGAGGCGCGGAGGGAGATAGCGGGCGTGCGCGCACGGTACGGTCAGCCCGCCATTGTCGAGGCGTATCTCGGCGGACGGGAGTTCACCTGCGGAATCCTCGGCAACGGTTCGGAGGCGCGCGCCCTGCCCATCGTCGAGGTCAACTTCGACGCGCTGCCCAAGGACGCGCTCCCGATCTACTCGTACGAGGCGAAGTGGGTCTGGGACAAGCCGGATGCGCCCCTCGACATCTTCCGTTGCCCGGCCCCGGTCTCGCCCGCGCTCGCGGCCCAGATCGAGCGGACGGCGCTGGCGGCCTACCACGTGCTGCGCTGCCGCGATTGGGCGCGCATCGATCTCCGCTGTGACGAGCGCGGAGTGCCGCATATCCTCGAGGTCAATCCCCTTCCGGGGATCCATCCGGACCCGGCCATGAACTCCTGCCTGCCCAAGGCCGCCCGTGTCGCCGGCCTCGACTATCAGGAGATGATCCTCGGGGTGCTGCGGGCCGGGGCGGCTCGCCATGGGCTCGTCCTCTAGCGTCGGCGCCCGCCGCCAGCGGGTTGCGGTCATCGCCGACGCCGTCGCGGAGACGCAGGAGCATCTCGAGTCCTCGGCGCCGGGAGGCCTGGCCGCCGTCCGCGACGCCCTCGTGGGCCTGGGCTTCGAGCCCGTGGTCCTGGAGTTCGCGGGCGATCCGTCCTCGTGGCTCGCGTCCCTGCGCGACGGTGGCTTCGACGTCGTCTTCAATCTCTGCGAGGGGCTGGGCGGACAGGGATCGGAGGAGGCGCTCCCCGCGTCGGCGGTCGAGCTGCTCGGCCTGCCCATGACCGGCGCGCGCGCCTTCACCCTCGGCCTCTGCGCTCGCAAGGACCTGGTCAACGCGCACCTGCGCGCCCAGGGCATCGCGGTTCCCGATTGGGCCGTGGCCCGCGCGGGCGCGCCCCTGGCCTGGCGCCGGTATCCCGCGATCGTGAAGCCCGTCGCCGAGGACGCGTCGCTCGGCATCGACGCCGGGTCCGTGGTCCACTCCCGCGCGGAGCTGGAGGCGGCCTGCGCGCGCGGGCACAAGACCTGGGAGCGCCTGCTCGTCCAGCGGTTCGTGGACGGCCGCGAGATCAACGTGGCGATCGTAGGGGATCGCGTCCTCCCTCATTCCGAGATCGACTTCGCCTTGCTGCCCCGAGGGCTGCCCCGCGTCGTGACCTACGCCGCGAAATGGGAAACGGGCAGCGTGTACGACCGCGGGACGGTGCCGCGCCTGCTGGGCGCGGACGAGGCGCGCCTCTCGGCGCGGCTGGCCCGGGTCGCCCAGGCCGCCTGGGCCGCCGTCGAAGGCTCCGGCTACGCGCGCATCGACCTGCGCCTGGGCGAGCGCGGCCGCCTCTACGTCATCGACGTGAATCCCAACGCCGATCTGTCGCCCGGCGCGGGCCTCGCCCGCCAGGCCGCGGCCGCGCGCTGGAGCTACGAGGAGCTCATCGCTCGCATCCTGGATCTCGCGTTCACGACCCAGGACCCGCGCGCCCGTCAGCGTGGCGCACGCCGGGCCGCGGTTCTCGCGTGAGCGTGGGCGGCCGCGCGCTGCGCGTGGCTCCCTCCCTTCTCGAGGAGCGCTTCGCCGCGGACTGCGATACCAGGCGTTGCGTCGGCCGGTGTTGCCGGAGCGGGGTGTGGCTCGATCCCGGGGAGCGTGACCGCGTCCTTGCCCACGCCGACCTCGTCCGGCGTGCGATGGATCCCGACCAGCCGCGCGACGCGCGGCGGTGGTTCAGCCGGCGCGTGGTGGCCGATCCCGACTTTCCGTCCGGCCGGGCCGTCCACACCCGCGTGCGTGACGGGCGCTGCGTCTTCCTGAACGGTGGCGGCCGCTGCGTCCTCCAGAAGGCGTCTTCGCCTGGACTCCAGCTCAAGCCGTTCTTCGGCGTGGCCCGCCTCCGCCGCCTCGCACGCCGCCGAGCGCGTCCGCGGTCGTGACCGCGCTCTTCGTCCTGCTTCTGGCCGGTTCCGTCGCCGAAGAGCCGGTCATGAATGCGGTCCGGCTCGTGGGCGACCTGCGCCTCGACGGCCGGCTCGACGAGCCAGCCTGGGCCCGGGCGCCGGCGGCCTCCGGCTTCCGGCAGCGCGAGCCGCAGGAGGGCCAGCCGGCCCGCGAGCCGACGGAGGTGCGGATCCTCTACGACGCGCGAAACCTCTACATCGGCGTGCTCGCCCGCGACTCCCAGCCGAGCCGCGTGGTGGCCCACATCCGGCAGCGGGACAAGCTCCTCGAGCCGGCCGGCTTCGACGAGAGCTACCAGTTCGCCGGCGACGACGCGGTGGCGATCCTGCTCGACCCGTTCCGCGATCGGCGCAACGCCGTCGTCTTCGCCACCAACCCAAGCGGCGCCGAGTTCGATGCCCTGATCACCGACGAGTCCGGCGCCTTCAACGCCGACTGGCGCGCGCTGTGGACGGTTCGCGCGCAGCGCGTGCCGGAGGGCTGGTCCGCGGAGATCGCGATCCCGTTCCGATCGCTGCGCTATCCCTCGTCCGCGTCGCCCGATGGCTGGGGCATCAACGTCTGGCGCATCGTGCGCCGCAACAACGAGGAGACCCTGTGGACGGCGTGGTCGCGCGACGGCGGCGGGTTCCGCCGGGTCAGTCAGGCCGGCCGCCTCCTGGGACTGGTCGATCTTCCGCGGTCCGGCCTCAACCTCGAGGTCAAGCCCTACGGCCTGGTGGGACTGACGGAGGGGCCTCGCTCGGGGGGCTCTCTCGGCCGGACACGGAACGTAGATGCAGGGCTCGACGCGAAATGGGAAGTGCGACCGGGAGTGGTGATCGACGGCACCGTCCATCCGGACTTCGCCCAGGTCGAGGCGGACGACGAGCGTGTGAACCTCACGCGCTTCGACCTCTTCTTCCCCGAGAAGCGCGACTTCTTCCTGGAAAACGCGGGCATCTTCGACTTCGGCTGGCGCGGGCTGGACGAGACGCCTCCCTTCCTGCTCTTCTTCTCGCGCCGCATCGGGATCGCGAGGGACGACGAGAGCCTGATCCCCGTGCGCGGGGGGGTGCGTCTTTCCGGCCGCATGGGCCGGCAGACCGTGGGCTTCCTGGACGTGTACACGGGCCCGGGGGCGGGGCAGCCATCGGCGAACTACGGCGTCCTGCGCGTGAAGCGCGACCTCGGGCGGAACAACTACGTCGGGGGCATGCTCGTCGATCGCCGCGACACGGGCGAGAGCAACACCGCGGGCGGGCTCGACGCCTCGTTCTGGCCGACGGAGAGCCTCCACCTTCAGGCCTTCGCGGCCCGCACCTGGACCGCGGGTCCGGGCGGCGACGGTGAGGCCTGGCGCGCGAGCGCCGACTACACTGGGGACCGCTTCGGTTTTCTGGCCCAGCACCTCGTGGTCGGCCCCGGCGCCGATCCGCAGGTCGGGTTCGTGACCCGCACCGACATCCGGCGCACCGACGCCTTCGCGCGGTACACCCTGCGTCCCTCCGCCCTCGGCATCCGGCGCATCGACCTGTTCGCCGAAGGCCAGCACATCGTGCGCACGAGCGGCGAGAAGCAGGACGCGGGCGGCGGCCCGACCGTCAACGTGGAGTGGGACACCGGAGACAGCGTGGCCGCGTTCTATTTCCAGGGCACGACGCGGATCGACGAGGCCTTCGACCTGAGCGACCGGGTGCCGGTGCCCGCGGGGGACTATGACGTCCGCCACTGGTCGTTCTCGGCCAGGTCCGCCAGCCGCCGCCCCGTCCTGCTGAGCGTGGACGCCGAGCGGCTCGACTCCTTCGGCGGCCGCCTCGTCACCCTGGGGGGAAGGACGAGACTGTCCCCCGGATCGCACCTGAGCCTGGAGCTGGGCCTGACCCACAACCGCGTCACGCTGCCGGGGGGGGCCTTCACCGCCGACGTCCGCTCGCTGCGCGCGGTCTACGCGTTCACCACGCGGCTCTTCGCTTCCGCGCTCGTCCAGCACAACAGCCTCGATCGCAAGCTCGTCACCAACCTGCGGCTCGGATTCATCCATCACCCGGGCAGCGACGTCTTCGTGGTATTCAACGAGGACCGCGGCGACGGGGCGACGCTGCGCCGGGTGGCGAATCGGGGATTCGCAGTCAAGCTCACGTACCTGGCGCGGTTTTGACTGACTCCCTCAAGTGTTCCTTGAAGCACGCGGAGTGATCGGGCGCACACCGTGCTGTCGTTCCGACCGCCACGCCATCGCGCAAGCCATTCAAGCAGTTAGGGCGGCTTCGTGATCCTGCCGGTCTCCCTTTGCTGTGATGCGCGTCATACGGCCCGCTTCCTCGCCTTGACCGGGCTCGCGGCCACCGCGACCATCGTCTTGCCCACGAATCCCTTCGGGGGGCGGAAAGGCGACCAGGTTGGCCGCGCGCCGTACCCTACCTCTTCTGTTCCTGACCGCGACTCTCGCCATTTCTGCGGGAGCGGCCGAGGGTCCACCTCACGATGCGACCCAGGATCTGTGGCAGTCCGGGGACGCTCCGGCGGCAGTGGCTCCGGGGAAGAGCGGCCGGGCGCTGCGGCGGACGAAGCGCGTCCGCACCCTGACCCTCGACCATCGCGCCCTGGCGGCCGTGATGGGCGGCGCTCCCCGTGAGCACGGCCGCGCGGCTCGCGAGCGGCCGCTCGTGGTGTCGTTGCCCGCCCCCGAGGGCGGCTTCCAGCGTTTCGCCGTGCACGAATCGCCGGTCATGGAGCCGGCGCTGGCCGCAATGCATCCGGAGATCAAGACGTACAGCGGCCGGGGGATGGACAGTCCGGCCAGCACGATCCGGCTCGACCTGAGCCCGCTCGGCTTCCACGCGTCCGTGCGCAGCCCGCAGGGCATGTGGTACATCGCCCCTTTCGCCCCTCTCGACCCGAGCCTCTACCAGAGCTACTTCCGGCGCGACGCCGTCGACAACCCGCACGGCCCGCTCGTGGAGCGGGAAGCCGAAACCCCGGAGATCTCCACCGACCGCGGCTACTATCACGCGCCGGATACGGTGAGCCTGCGCGGCGCCGGTTTCGCGCCCCTGGCCCCCATCGTGGTCACGATCACCACGGACGGGGGGAGCTCACGCACCGTCGACGCGGTCGCGGATGCGAGCGGGACCTTCGAGGCGAGCTTCGTCGCCGACCCCGACCAGAGCCTCGGCACTCGCCTCGTCGAAGCCACGGATGGGACGAGCACGGCCTCGAGCGCGTACGACGTGGTCACCGCCGAGGACACTTCCGTCGATCCGCCGGTGGGAGATCAGCTCCGGACCTATCGCCTGGCGCTGCTCACCGACCCCACCTACGCCGCATACTTCGGAGCCGCCAACGTCACCGCGGCCAAGGTCGCGCTCGTCAATCGCGTCACCCATGTGTACGAGTCGGAGACCGCGATCCGCCTGATGCTGATCGACGACAACGACGTCCTGAACCTGAACACGGACGCCCAGATGACGGGCCGCAACGGTCCCTGCGGCGGCGCCGCCTGCTTCACGCCCACCCAGGCCACGTCGTGCGCGGGCGGCACCCTGACCCGGATCCGGCAGGTGATCGGCCTGCTCGTCGGGGCGTCGAAGTACGACATCGGCCACATGGCGCTCGGGCTCAACGCCGGGGGGATGGCGAGCCTCGCCGTCGTCGGTGGCAACAACAAGGCCATGGGCTGCACCGGCCTTGCCAACCCGGTCGGCGACGCGTTCGCGGTGGACTACGTGGCTCACGAGATGGGCCATCAGTTCTCGGGCAACCACACCTTCGACGGGACGTCCGGGAGCTGCATGGGCACCAACCGCAATACCAGCACCTCGGTCGAGCCGGGCAGCGGGTCCTCGATCATGGGCCGTGCGGGCATGTGCCAGACGGACGACCTCCAGGCCCACTCCGACCCCTACTGGTCGCCGCGCAGCTTCGACGAGATCACGAACTTCGTCGCCGGGGCCGAGGCCAACATCAACGACGTCCAGATGGCCGCGCTCACGGGTTTCGACGGGACGGATTCCTTCCAGCTCCGCTTCAACGGGAAGGACTCCGTGCCCATCGTCCGCGGCAAGAACTTCACCGCCGCGGGCATACAGGCCGCGATCCAGGGCATCGCGGGCTGGCCCGCCTTCGGCGCGCGACCACGCACCGGGGGATCGTGACGCCCACCGGGAACTCGTTCCCCGTCGTCACCGTGTCCCCGCAGTTCACCATCCCGCTGCGCACGCCGTTCGCGCTCATCGGGAGCGCGACGGACGCGGACGGCGACACCCTCACCTACACCTGGGAGCAGAACGACCGTGGCGGATCGACGGGCACGGCCCTGATGAGCGACATGAAGACGAATGGGCCGCTCTTCCGGCAGTTCGGGAGCGCGGCCGTCGTGGGCGCGTCCGACGCGCTGGAGTACGATCCGCGCGGCGAGAACGCCGCGGGCACGGAGCCGACGCGCGTGTTCCCGGACCTCGAACAGATCCTGGCCAACGACACCAACGCCGAGAACGGGACCTGTCCCGACGGCGACGTCGACTGCTTCTCGGAGTTCCTGCCCACGGCCGCCTACGTGGGGGTGGCGGGGGTGAACGCGAACCCGCCGTCGCTCCACTTCCGCCTGACCGCGCGCGACGGACGCGCGGACGGGGGCGGCGTGAACACGGCGACGACCACGCTGGTGCTGGCCGCGAACGCGGGGCCGTTCCTGGTCACCGCTCCGAACACGGCCGTGACCTACGCGGGCGGCTCCGTCCAGACGGTGACGTGGGACGTGGCGAACACGAACCTGCCGCCGGTCCAGACGACCGACGTGAGGATCCGCCTGTCCGTCGACGGGGGCCACACCTACGCCTACGACCTGGCCGCGAGCACGCCCAACGACGGCGCCGAAACCGTGGTGCTGCCCAACGTGGGCACGACCCAGGCCCGCATCAAGGTCGAGGCGATCGGGAACGTCTTCTTCGACGTCTCCAACAGCAACTTCGCGATTCACGCCCTCCCCGTCGTCACGAACAGCGCGCCCGCCGGGGCGACGGTGCAGTACAGCGACTCGCTCTCGTCCGCAGTGACGGTCTCGGCCGTCGATGCCGATTCACCGGGCGCCGCGCTCGTCGCCTCCGTCACCGGCCTGCCCGCGGGACTGTCCCTGGTTCCGGCTTCCGTGTCCGACGACGCGATGCGGCCCGGAAGCGCGACGTGGGAACTGACGGGTGCGGTCACGGCCGCTCCCGGAACGTACAACGTCACGGTCACGGTCACGGACGAGACGGGCGGCACGGATGCGACCTCGTTCGCGATCACCGTCAGCCAGGAGGACGCGGAGGCCACCTACATCGGCGACTCACTCGCCTTCACTTCGCCGGGCGCGCCCACGGCCACCGTGACGCTGCGAGCGACACTACGCGACGGGTCGGTCGTCCCGTCGCTCGCCGACACGGAGGCGGGTGACATCACGAACGCGAAAGTGACGTTCGAAGAGAATGGCGTGCCGCTGTGCGAGCCGCTGCCCCTGACCCTCCTCGAGGGCACGACGAGCGGGACGGCGAGCTGCAGCGTGCCGCTCTGGCCTGGCACCCACTCGATCGACGTCGAGGTGGACGGCTACTACAAGGGCGCGAGCCGGTCCGTGGTCGAGATCCTCACACCCGAGCGCAGCTTCCTGGGCGGCGCCGGACGGCTGGTCCTCGGCGCTTCGGGCGGCAGCTACAAAGCCACCGCCGGTTCGAAGGCGGAGTTCGCGCTGGACGTGAAGTACAAGCCGAAGGCTCCCAGGGATCCCAAGGGCCACATCGAGGTGGTCTTCCGTGCGGGCAGCCAGACCTACGTGATCAGGAGCAGCGACATCGACCTCCTCGGCGTCTCCGAAGAGGCACCCTCGGGCAAGCAATGCCACGGCCGCGGCGCCACGTGCATGGGCCGGGCCGACATGCGCTGGACGGCCACCCTCGCCGACGTCACGGACGCGCGGAAGCCGATCACCGTGGGGAGCAACCTCGCCCTGCAAGTGACGGTCACCGACAGGGGCGATCACCATGGTTCCGGCGACGCGATCGCAGTCACGCTGTGGGACGGCAGCGCGCTGCTCTTCTCGTCGAGTTGGACGGGATCCCAGACGCTCGAGCAGGTCCTCGAGGCAGGGAAGATCAGCGTCGACTAGACTACCGGCCGGGAGGACGCCAATCGCTCTCACTCGCTTGCTGGGGGCCGGGGCACGTCTCGCCCTCGCCGGCCTGGCCTACTTCATCTGCTTCGCCGTCTCGTTCGGGCTGCTCATGCCCACGGTCCCGCCCGACCCGACGGCAGCGGCCTCGCCCATCCCGCCGGCGCTGGCCCCACTGGTCGTGACTGCACTCGACACGGCCGTGATGGCCTGGCTGATCCTGCGCTCGCGGCTCCGGGGTTGGGCCCTCGCCACCACCATGATCGCCGTCTTGTTCGGCGTGCAGTCGTTCATGCCGCAGGTGGAGTCCTGGGTCTTCCAGGCCTATTCCGGGATGGCGCAGCACCTGCCCGCCGAGATGATCCCGCGTATCCTGATGGCCGGCCTGCTCCACGCCTGTCTCTGGATCCCGCTCGCCGTCCGCATCCTCGGCCGTTGGCGGACGGAGTCGGCCGCGGACGCGGCTGCGGGTCCGCGCCCCGCCGCGTCCGCGCCCCTGTGGAGCGCGAAGCTGCCGCTGGCCGCCGCCGCCTATGTCTTCCTGTACTTCGTGTTCGGCTACTACGTGGCCTGGCGAAGTCCCGCCGTCCGCGCCTACTACCAGGGAACCGACGGCCCCTTCTGGATGCAGATGCGCAGCGTCCTGCGCGACACGCCCTGGCTTCCCGGGTTCCAGTTGCTGCGAGGTGCCGCCTGGACCGCGCTCGGGGTCATGGTCCTCCGTTCGACGGATGGGTCGCTGACGGAAAGGGCGCTCGCGGTGGGGATCCTCTTCGCGGTGGTCATGAGCGCGGGTCTGCTCATGCCCAACCCGTACATGCCGTACGACGTGCGCATGGCCCACCTGCTGGAGACGGGCTCATCCGACTTCCTCTTCGGCATGTTCGTGGCCTGGCTGTTCGGCCGAGGCGCCCGACCCGCCGCGGTTTGATCTTCGCGCGCCCGCATGAGAGTCTGGCCGGATGATTTCCAGGACCCCATCGAGCCCTAGGGACGTGCGTTCGACATTGCGGATCGCCGGAGCGGGCCTCCTGCTCATCGGGATGTCGTGCTCGAGCTCGTCTTCATCCAACGGACCGACGCCGACGGCGTCGACCCCCGCCATCGGATCCTCTCTCTCGATCAAAGCCGCCTCTCCGGCCCCGGCCGCGTCCCCGGCGGCGGCGGTCTGCCGCTTCGGTAACGGGACCCTCGAGACGGAGTGCCGCCGGCGCAGCGAGCAGTTCGAAGCCGACGTCAACGCCGCCATCGACCGGCTGGCGGAGCGCCACCCGGAATACTTCGACATCGCGAACACGGTCGGACCCGGCGAATGGCGGGTGCTCCAGCCGCATCCCTACCTGGCCGGAGTGGTGGACGAGCTGCGGACGGCGGGCTTCTGCGCGGAGACGGACGAGGCCTCCATCGTCTCCGTGAAGAACAGCAACGACCTGAGCGAGGACTACAACGTGCTCCTCCCGACGGAACACGTCCAGCGCGGAAACCGCGTGTATCAGCAGACGTGCACCCCGGCGTCGTTCCCGGTGGAGGCCAAGGACGCCATCGCCTACGTGCGGGTCGCCTTCTATTCGGTCCAGTGCGAGGACGGCATCACGGCGCCGCGCAACGGAGCCAACGAGCTGCCCATCGGCTGCCGCGGCTTCGTCACCGCCACCCCCAAGCAGCGCAACAACCTGGACGTCCCGCGCACCATCGTCGGCAACGACATCACCTGGTGGATGGAGAAGGGGAGCGACAAGGTGATCGTCCACGAGTACCCGGACAACAACGACTTCAACAAGATCCTGGTTCCGCAGAACGCCGGAGTCTATCAACTGTGCGCGAGCTCCCACGGCGTGGTGGGATGCCAGGACGCCGAGGTGCTGCCCGCCCCGCGGTGACGTCCAGTCAGGATCCTCACCTGGCTCGGCGCGGGCGACGTCGTGGACATGGTGTACGGAGGACGCGATGAGAATCGAGACTGGACTCACGGCCGTGATCGCGGCGCTTGTGGTGTTGTTGGCCGCGCCGTCGCGCGCGCAACAGGGTGCCGACGTCGCGCTGGCCCAGGGGATCGCCCAGGTGCAGGAGGCGTCCCTGGACGATGGCGTGGCGACGCTCAACGGCGTGGTGCGACGGCTGACTCCGGCGCGGAGCCGCCGGGAAGACCTCGCGCAGGCGCACCTGTGGCTCGGCATCGCGTACGCGCAGCTCAACCTGGAGAAGGCCGCGCGCGCCAGCTTCCGTGAGGCGCTGGCGAACGATCCGAAGGTGAGCCTGCCCGAAGGACGGCCGCCGAAGGTGACGCGGATGTTCGCGGTGCTGCAGGAAGAGAGCGCCATCTACGAGCGGGTGGAGGCGCTCCTGATGGCGGGCAAGCCCGACGAGGCGGAGGCGGCCTATGCGACCGTCGTCGATCCCAACAACCCCGATGCCCAACTCACGATCGCCAGCATGTATTGGGACAAGGCCTATCGTGATTCCCGGCTCACCGACGCGCAGAAGGATCAGTACGCCGACCTCGGCCTCGAACACGTCCGCCGGGCGCTCGAGATCAAGCCCAACGTGTTCGAGGCGATCGTCTACGAGGGGCTGCTGCTGCGCATCAAGGCGATGGTGGCCACGGACCCGGCCAAGCGATCGGAGTACCTGACGGAAGCCACGCAACTGCAGAAGCGGGCGGCGGAGCTCAGGCGGAGCGGGGTGGCGGAGATGAGCGGGGCCCGGCTGGCCCCTCCACCGCCGCCGCCTCCGGGGGCCCTTGTCGGCGGCGTGGTCGGCTCCCGGCCCCTGCCCCCGCCGCGGCCCAACGCGGTCCGCATCGGCGGGGCGTGCAAGGCGTCGTGATCATGGAGTGCACCATCGACGCCCAGGGGAAGATGTCGGACGTGCGCGTGCTTCGCGGCGTCCCTCTCCTGGACGCGGCGGCGATCGACGCCGTTCGGCAGTGGGAGTACACGCCCACGGTCGTGAACGGCGTGCCCGTCGCCGTCATCATGACCGTCACCGTGAACTTCCGGATCGCCGATCCGCCGCCGGCGCCGGATGGGCAGTGAGTCCCTGAACGCATGCGCGGCTTGTCTCCTCTCAATCGCATCCCGTATAGTCGCCGGGCGGTGACGGCCTAGCTTCATGCCCTCCGATCCCGTCCTCTCCGCGCGCGTCCTCGACAAGCTCAACAAGGTTGCCGCCGGCAAGGACGACGCCTGGAAGCTCCTCGTGCTGGCGGCCCTCGAGGGCGACCAGGCCCTCGCGGATGCGATCGAAGCCGGCGCGGGCCCGCAGAAGGGGAAGACCGCCACCACCACTTCGAAGGGCAAGACCAAGGCGTCGAAGGGCCCGATCGCGGCCGAGCCCCAAGTCGCCTACCTGCGATCCATCACGGTCGAGGGCTTCCGCGGAGTGGGGAAGCAGGTCAGCCTCGAGCTGCCCCCGGGCCCCGGCCTCACCCTCGTCATCGGCCGCAACGGATCCGGCAAGTCCAGCTTCGCGGAAGGGCTCGAGCTGCTCCTCACCGGCCAGACCTACCGCTGGCTGGACCGCGCCAAGATCTGGAAGGACGGCTGGCGCAACCTCCATCATCCGCACGCCTCCGTCCAGGCCGAGTTCTCGCTCCAAGGCGAGCCCAAGCCCTGCGCGCTCGTGCTCGCGTGGAAGGAGGGCGACCCTCTCGAGGCCGGGAGCCGCACGGCCCAGATCCGCGGCAAGGAAAGGATGGATGCGGCCGCCCTCGGATGGGATGAGCCGCTACGCAGCTACCGGCCCTGCCTCAGCTACAACGAGCTGGGCTCGATGCTCGACGAAGGGCCGTCCAAGCTGTACGACGGGCTGGCCGCGATCCTCGGTCTGGAGGATCTCGTCACGAGCCAGGACCGCCTGCGCGAGGCGCGCCTCCAGCGCGAGAAGGCGTACAAGGGCGCGGCCGAGATGCAGGCGAAGATCGTGGCCGCGCTCCGCGCGACGTTCGCCGACGACCACCGCGCGCGCGAGGTCGTCGATGCCCTCGACCGCAAGGACTGGGATCTCGAGCGCACAGAGCGCGTCCTAGCCGGATCGACGGGACAGGGGCAGGACGAATCCGCGGTCGGCACTCTCCAGCGCCTGGCCACCCTGACCGCGCCGACGGTCGAGGACGTCTCCAGGGCCACCGACCGCTTGCGCAAGGCGGAGGAGGCCCAACGCAAGATCGCGGGCACCATCGCCAGCCGCGCGCGCCAGCTCGCAGACCTGCTCGACAAAGCGCTCGCGTTCCACGACACGCACGGCGATGGCGGCTGTCCCGTCTGCGACCGCGAGGGAGCGCTCAGCAAGCCGTGGCACGAAAAGAAGAAGAAGGAAGCCTCCGCCTTCCGCGAGGCCGCCACCGCGGCCACGGCGGCGGGCAGCGAGGCCGAGGCCGCGCGCAAGGTCGCCCTCGCGCTCGCGGTGCCGTCGCCGCAGGCGGTCGAGCGCGCGGCCAGCGTCGGCCTCGACAAGCTGGGCGCGGCCGCTCTCCAGGGCCTCGCCGATTGGCAGCTCGTGATCTCGGCGGGCGCGGGCGCGGAGCTGAGCGGCCTCGCGCGCAATCTCGAAATGGCCTCGAACGGCCTGCGCGCCAAGATCGAGGCCCTCCGCGACGCCGCGGCCGTGGAGCTGGCCAAGCGCGAGGACCGCTGGCGCCCGCTCGCCGTCCAGCTCGCCTCCTGGGTCCAGGTCGCGCGCGACGCCGTCCGTGGCAACGCGGGCATCCCCGCCATCAAGTCCGCGGAGAAGTGGCTGAAGGACACCGCGGGGGAGCTGCGTGACGAGCGGTTCGCGCCCATCGCCGACCGCGCCCAGGCCATCTGCGACGACCTCCTCAAGGGCAGCAACGTCAAGGTCGCGCAGATCCACCTCACGGGCGCGGCCAGCCAGCGCCGGGTCGACCTCGACGTCACCGTGGACGGCGTCGCCACTGCCGCCCTCGGCGTCATGTCCCAGGGCGAGCTCAACGCTCTCGCCCTGAGCCTCTTCATCCCGCGCGCTACCCTCGAGGAGAGCCCGTTCCGCTTCATCGTGATCGACGATCCCGTCCAGTCCATGGACCCCGCGCGGGTGGACGGCCTCGCGCGCGTCCTGCAGAAGGCGGCGGTCTCGCGCGAGGTCGTCGTGTTCACGCACGACGATCGCCTGGCGGAGACGGTGCGGCGCCTGGGCATCCCGGCCACGATCATCGAGGTCACGCGGCGAGAGAACTCGGCGGTGGAGGTGCGGCGCGCACTGGACCCCGTGTCGAAGTACCTGGCGGACGCGTTCACGGTGGCCAAGACGACCGGACTTCCGGCCCAGGCGGCGCGGCGCGTGATCCCCGGCCTGTGCCGCTTCGCGGTCGAGGCCGCCTGCATGGAGGCCGTCCGCCGGCGCCGCCTGGCCAAGGGCGAGAACTACGCGGCGGTCGAAGAGCTGCTCGCGGACGCGAGCCACGGCCTGACCAAGCTGGTGGCCCTGACCCTGTTCGACGATGCGGATCGCGGCGGGGACGTCCTGGCCTCGCTGCGGAAGGCGGAGCCGACGTTTCCAGACACGTTCCAGATGCTCAACCGCGGCGCGCATGGCGCGGAGGGGCCCGTCCCCACCATCGACCTCGCGCGGTCCGCGGAGAACCTGGCCCTCTGGATGCGAGGCCGGCCGTGAGCGACACGCGAGCGGTGCTCCAGCTCGCTCGTGACCTCCTGAGCCGCGCGGATCCTTCGACCGCCGGCCTCTGGCCCCGCGCCGCCGCCCTGCTCATCCGCCAGGCCCTCGAGGAGGCGGTCGATGCGTACTGGACGGCTCGGCAGGTGCCGCTGGACTCGGTGTCGACGCAGACCCAGCTCGTCTGCCTGCGCATGATGACGCCGGCGGGCACGCTCCCGGCTCAGCTTCACGAGGTCTGGGGCGCCCTCAGCCGCGCCTGTCACCACCATCCGTACGAGCTGGCTCCCACGGCGGGCGAGCTGGCGACGTGGATCGACGTGGTCGAGGAGTTCGGGACGCCGTCCAAGTCGAGCTGACGTCAGGGTATTGTATTAGCGCCCGAGGGTCGAGTCGCCGTTCGATCCGCCGGCAAAGGAGGTCAGGTGGCCAAGGCTGTGAAGAAGACGGGCGCTCGGAAAGCCAATTCCGCGTTCATGAAACCGGTGACCCCCAGCGGAGCGCTGGTGGACGTCGTGGGCGCGCAACCCATCCCGCGCACCGAGGTGACGAAGCGGCTGTGGGCCTACATCAAGAAGAACAAGCTGCAGGACACGACCAACAAACGGATGATCAACGCCGACGCGACCCTGAAGGCCGTGTTCGGCGGGAAATCCAAGGTCGACATGTTCGAGATGACCAAGCTCGTCGGCAAGCATTTGAAGTAACGCCCGGTCACGAGGTCGGTCAGCCGGTGCGTTCGGTCACGGGTGCGCCACCGACCGCCGGAGGGGCCGCCGCCGGCCGCGGCCCTGGAGAGGGGCCGGCCCCGAACGCCGGGCGAGTGCCCACCGCGTAGCTCGTCCATTCGTTCCTCGCCAGCAGGGCGACGGCCATCGCCTCCAGCTCCCGGACGCGCTGGCTGGCCCGGATCGCTTCGCGGATCGAGAGGATGCCGACGGCGGGGTGTCGCTTCTCGATCACGTGCCTCAGCATGTTGAGGTGCGCGTTGTCGGGCACACCCGGCTCGCGGATCCGCCGCACGGCGGCCCTCACCGTGGCCTGGGTTCCGTCGATGGCCTCGCCCTTTCCGAAGTCGAACTTGTAGCTCGGGCTCCGGCCGGCCGCGCGTCGCTCGCCGACGAGCTTGATCCACTTGGCGTTGTCCGCACCCTTGCCGACGTCGATGACCAGGCGGACGGACCGGCCGTGGTAGGCGAAGCGGGCGTTCATGCGCGCATAGCTCTCGCGCCGGCCCGCGAACCCCTCGTGCCGGCCGACGCGCAGGGGCGCCTCCGCGTCGAGCTCGATGCGGTCGATGGGGGTCAGCAGGGAGACGATCGCGAACGCGTGCGGGATCAGGTCGGCGATGACCCCGATGTCCGCGGCCGCCCCGGCCAGGGGCTGCTCCTCCAGGATCTCGACGCGGATCTCCTCCACGTTGTCCAGGAAGTCGCGCAGCGTGCGCTCCTCGGTGAGCAGGAGCTGGAGCAGGCGCACCTCGAGCTTGAAGTAGTAATGGTCGGCGGCCACGATCTCGACTCCGCCGGGCGCCCGGTCCAGGAACTCGCGATAGGCCTCAGGGGGCGCCCCCAGGGGTTTCTCGATGAGCACGACATCGCTGAGGCCGTAGTAGAGCTCGAGCGTGGGCAGGTGGGTGGCGGCGGGAGTCGCGATGTAGGTGATCACGTACGAGCTCGACTCCAGCTCGCGCTCGAGCTGATCGTGGGCGGGCGAACCCGGGCCGTCCCAGTAGAAGGCATCGCCGCGCCCCTTGATCTCGTCCGCCCGCGCCCCGAGGGCTTCGCGGGCGCCGGGCCCGTCGCGTTGCACGACGTGCGTCCGGAAGTTGAAGAACTGTTTCAGCGTCAGCAGGTGCTGGTAGGCCTTCTGTCCCCATTGGCCGAAGCCCACCAGGACGAAATCCTTCTGGAGATGACGCTCCTCCTCGGCCAGCGCATGCAGCCGCGCGTTCTTGATGGCCACCGCCGCCTGCAGGGCGAGGCCCTGGGCGCGCTGGACCTCCTCCTTCGTGAAGGCGCGCAGATGGTCCCGCTCCGCGAGCACGACCGCGCCGATCGGTTGCCCGTCCGCCACCAGGGGCAGCGCCATCAGCGAGCGTATGCCGAAGGCGCGTGCGTAGGACGCGCTCACCTGGTCGCTCGCGCTCACGTCCTCGATCACGACGGGTTCGCCCCGGTCGAGCACGTCGAAGAGGAACGAGGGCTGCGAGCGCTCGCCGTGCTGGCGGCGCCAGAGGTCCTCGCGGTCGGAGGCGGCGGCGCCGAACCAGCCCTCGCGGTCCTCCTCGTAGAGCGCGATCTGGCAGAGGGACGCGTGCACGAGACGCACGAGGTTCTGGGCGACCAGCCTCAGGGTCTGGTCGAGGTCGATGGAGGAGGCGATGGCCTTGCTCACGTCCGCGCTCAGCTCGAGCTGCTCGGCATGGCGCCGGGCATCCTCGTAGAGGCGCGCCGTCTCGACCGCCACCGCCACCAGCGCGGCCGCGGCGCGCAGGGCCTCCACCTGGCCCCAATTGGGGCGGCGCTCGTACGAGCGGTGGTAGCCGACCTCGAGCACGCCCGTCGCCCGGAGGCCGCGGTCCGAGCCGAAGGGCATGAAGATCCGGATCAGCTCGCCATGCCGGCCGGCTTCGAAGACTTCGCCCGCGAGGGTGAAGGATGTCTCTCGGCCTTCGCCGATCAGGCAAGCCGCCACCGTCGCCAGCCGCGTCCCATCACTGCGGACGATGGGCACCTCCGTCCAGCTCGACGCGCCGGGGATGGTGCCCGTGAAGACGTCGGCGCGGTCGATGACGCCGCCGATGGGGAGAGGACCGACGATGACGGCCTGCCAGCTCCGCGCGACGTGGACGAGGACGTCGCCGCTCGCGAGGTCGCGATCCTCCTGGAGGGCCCAGCGAGGCACGCGCGCGGCCGGAGCGCCCTTGCCCCGGGAGCTCTCGGTGGCGTCGATGGCGCCGGCGGTGGCCGCACCGGCCGCCATCCGAACCAGCATCGTCCCGTCCGCCCTCTCGTCCAGCAGGTAGACGGTGGCGAAGTGGAAACCGAACGCCGGGACGGCGGCGTCGGTGAGATGGCCGGCCACGGAGTCGATGCCCCCGTGCCGGGAGGCGCCCGGCCGCAGCATCGACGCCGTCATGTCGCCCAGCGCCCCCAGGAGACGGTTGCTGTGCTCCAGCCCGGCCATGAGCTGCTGTCCTTCGAGAGCGCCGCCGATCAGCTCCGCGCCGGCCTTGAGCAACACGTCCGTGGCCCGCGCCCGGCGCGCCGCGGCCAGGCGGTCGCGGCTGACGAGCACGAGGTATCCGTTGGGCTCCGGCGAGCCACCCAGCGCATAGGTGGCCACGGGATACATCTCGGCCTCGGCGGAGACGAGGGCGACGGCCTGGTTGACGGCGTCTTCCCACGACACCGATGGATCGGGCCGGCCGACGCGCACCGGCGCCGCCACCGCCGCGTGCGCCGTCACCAGCTCCAGGCTCGCACGCTGGGCGCCGAACTGGTAGACCGCAGCGCCGTCGAGGTCGCTCGCCATGAGCATGTCCGCCAGCGCGATCGAGAGCAGGCGGCGCACCTCCTTGACGTCGGCGCGCGCGGCGCCGACGGGCGTGGTCAAGAGCGTGGTCAGCCGGCCCAGGCCCTCGAGCGCCGCGCGCTCGGAAACGGCGAGGGCCGCCTGGACCGCGGAGGCGGCCGCCGCCGCCTGGGCCTCGAGCGCGGCGAGGCGCTCCGCATCGGGGGCATGGCTGCGATCGCGGTAGTTCAAGTAGACGAAGCCCAGCAGCCGGTTGCCCGCGAGCAGCGGGAGCCCGATCGTCGACTGGACCAGATAGCGCCGGATGAACGTGCTGTCGATCTCCGCGGGAGCGTCCATCGCGACGAGCTTCTGTCGCGTCACCGTCAACCAGACGGTCGAGCCGTAGTGGTGGACGCTCAGCTCGTCGGGCACCTTGCCCTGGCCCGCGTCGAGAAGATAGCGGGCCATCTGCTCGCGCATGTCGGCCAGGGAGCCGAGGAGGCCTTCCTGGGGGTGGCCGACGGCGAAGGGGGCGTAGTAGGTCCTCGTCGACTCGTCGTAGAGGAAGACGGAGACGATGTCCGCGCCGGAGGCCTGCTGCATGTCGGCGACCACGCCGCGAAGCACCGCGGACAGACCCGACGCCGTTTCGACGGGCGGACGCATCTCGTCACCAGCCTCGCGCGATTCGACGCGGAATCCTACTCTTTTCGGTCGGCGGCGCCGAGGAGCCCGGCCAGCGAAATGTCCTCGTCGAGGTCCGTCCAGTGGATTCCGACGCCGCCCTCGGTGAGCTGCCAGTGGGTGCGCTGCGCGGGGGTCGCGCCACGGAGCCGCGGAAAGGAGGCCAGAGGCACACTGATGGCGCGGCCGTCGGTCAGATGGACCACGAGCGCGTCCGCGGTGAAACTGACCGCCTTGACGCGGGGCGCGGGCGGCTCTTCAGGGCCGGGAGTACTCAAGTTCGCCTCGCGAGCAACATAGCACGCGGCCGAGAGCTCGTGGAGCGCGATGTTGCGCTCGATCAGGCGGGCAGGACGGGCAAGCCCGTCTTGCGGAAGTCGTCGCCGATGCACAGCAGCGGTTGCTCGGCCAGGCTGGCAACGGCGTAGCTGAAGCAGTCGCCCAGGTTCAGGCCCGCGGGATGCCTCCCTTTCCCGAACCTGTTGAACGCGTCGAGGGCCTCGCGCCAGTGGTCCTCACCGAAGGGAACCACGATGATCCCGAAGTCGTGCAGGAACCGCGCGAGCAGTGGCCGCGCATCCAGGCGCAGGCGCACGCTCAGCACGATACCCGCTTCCACCAGGGTGGGCGCGCCCACCCCGGCTGCCGGCGCCTCCGCGACCGCGTAACTATTCCACCATGGTGGCTTCCGCCAAAGTCGCCCGCTAGCGGTGACCGCACTCACACGATCATATGTCTCATTGGTAACCACAAAAGGCCTGTGGTTCAATGCGCCCGGCGAACCGAGCGCGCAAGGGAGCGAGAACCATGAGACCAATGATCGGCTTGGGATCGGTGCTCCTTCCCGCCGTCTTCATCGTTGGCTTGCCGGCGGTCGGCTCCGCCCAGCCGCCGAGCCCGGCGCCACCGGCACCTGGGCAGGTACCTCAACCGGCCCAAACGCGACTGCCCAATCCCGCATTCCAGAGGCATACCCTCGTATTCGACCTCGTCACCGCTTCCGGCGCGCAGCCGGTGGCCGTGGCGGCTCCGCGCGCTCGGGATTTCGTGATCGTCCTGAAGGGCCGCGTCATCGGCGCTTCGTATCGTGTCACCCACGATTGGATCATCGATCCCGACACGCCGGGCCGGCCCCCGAAAGGCGCTTTGGCGACCTCATGCGCGCGCGTGACGAAAGGGAAGCGCAGGAGAAGCTCCTCGCTCTCGGGGACGCGAACGAAGGAGGCGACTGCCCGGTCCTCAAGCATAGGCGCAGGGAAGGGCATGACCTGGCCGAACCCCAGCTCAGGAACAGCTTCCAACTCTGGGAACGCGACGAGCTTCGCTACGTCGTGGAGCGATTCGATCCTGCGACCGGCGCCGCCCTCAAGACCTGGCGCTTCACCGTGCGCGCGGAGCCGGTCCGCCTCGGCTGGGCGTACGAGAACGAGGAAGCCTGGATCGTGGGGGAGACCTCGCGCGACATCGTCGAGATGGTCCTCTACGCGCGCGATCGTTCGCTCCCCAGCGCTGAGCAACTCGCCTTTTCGGTGTCCCCCGAGGCGGCGCCGGGGCCCTTCCCGCGCTACCTCGTCGCCTTCACGCCCGGGCCGGGCACGCCGCAACGGCAGGCGCTCGGGTTCGCGAGCTACATCTGGTCTCCCGCGAGCTACGAGCCCTTGGCCGCGGGTCTTCTCCAGGCCCTGCGCCTGGGACCCGCGCCGACGTCTCCCGAAGGCTCGGTGGGCGTCTCGATCACCAATCCCACGTCCCCTGTCCTCGCGCAGGAATCGACCAAGGTCTCGAAGCGCCTGCAGCAGGCGATGCTCGATGCCGGCGCGCACGAGCAGGCGGCGTTGCTGGTGGGCACCCTCGCTCTGAGGGAAGCCGCGGGACCGTTCAGCGACGTGCGCCCGGCCCTGTGCCGGATGTCCGCTCACCTCGCCCTCGCGCGGGCTCTGCGGCGCGGGACATCGTCCCCGACCGCCGCCTACGCGGACGCGCTTCTCCTCACCCTGGTGAATCGCCAGCGCGAAGCCCTGGCTCGGATCGATTCGCTGGACCGAGCCAAGCCGGCCGCACACTGGGCGGCGTTCCTCCGCGCGCTGCGGATCCGCATCACGCGCGATTGGCGCATCCTTCCCGATCCCGCCAGGGCCACCCTCGTCGAAAGGCTGCAGCACTACCGGGCCCTGCAGCAGTCCCTGGGCAGCGCGCAGGCCCTCGCCTTCCTGGAGTCCTTCAAGCCAGAGCCGATCGCGGATTGGGGACGCATCGCTTTCCAGATCGGCCCCTCCGTCGAGGAGGGCCACCTCTTCGCGAGTGCGCTTCCCGCGCTCGAGATGAACGATGCGGCCGAGGTGTGGGTCCTGCTGAGCGGCCGACCCCTGTCCGCCAACAAGGTCGCGGAAGCCCTCAACGCATTGCCGCAGCGGCTCGTTTCGCGCGACGAAACCGCACCGGTCCCGCGCGTGATCGGTTGGGGCACGTGGGCGCGCTACTTCCAACGCAACGTCGCCTTCGAGGCCAGCGCCTCCTCGCGCTTCCTGCAATCCATGCTGGGGCTTCCGGAAGACGCGCGCAGTTGGCGCGCCGGTCTCGACCAAACGCTCTCCGGTCTCGAGTTCTGGCCGTTCCTGACCGTCGAGTGGACGCAGATCGGTCCGAACCCCGCCCCGGACGCGGAGGCCGCACGGCAGAAGGCGTGCGCGCACGGCGTGGCGCTGGCGCAGAACGCGCCCGAGAGACCGATGCTGCGTTCCTGGGTCTGGCTCGACGAGAAATGCCACGTGGAGAGACAAGACCAATCCCTGCCCAACATGTCACGGTGGTTCGGGGCGCTCACCCCCGCTGGCACCGCGCTGATCCAGATGGAGCGCACCATCCTCGTCTTCACGCTCAAGCTCGATGCGCCAAAGCTCTACGCGGCCTTGCACGAGATCGCGCCCTTCGAGCCGATCACCTTGCTGGCGCTTGCGCAACTGAAGGGAGAGTCCACGTTCGCGGAGATGGCCGCGCTTTACGGGCCGCTGGCCGACTACGACCTCGCGGTGATGACCGGGCTCGCGGAGAAACGCCGCGGTGACCCCGCCGCTTTCGCCGCGCTCTTCGCGAAGATCGTGGCCATCGAGCCCAGCAAGTACCTCGAGCTCGGCGACTTGCTCCAGGACGAAGCGCGCGACGACGAGGCGGCGGCCGCCTACGAGAAGGCGATCGAGAAGAGCCGCGACCGCATCGGCGTCTCCAATCGCACCTTCTGGCTGGTGGGCTACTACTGCGACCATGCGCGCGTCGAACGCGCCCGCGAAGTGGCGCAAATCGGAGCGGACGTGTATTCGGCGACGGGCCTCCAGGGCATGGCGTACTTCTTGGAGCGGACGGGGAAGTACGCGGAGGCGGAAGCGGCGTACCAGAAGATCGTCGAGCGCTATGGCGAGAAGAGCCGTAATCCGCTCGACGATTTCTACATCCGTTACGAGCAGCGCGTCGGCGACGGCCGGTTCGCCGCCCAGGCCCGGGCGGCGATGGCGACTGTGTTCCCGTCCGGGCTCGAACGGGTCTCGATCTCAGACCTGACCTTGCCGCCCGCCGTCGGTGAAGGAGGGCGGATCACCGGACGATTCCAGAACACGGCACGATTCGGCCTGGTGAAGGGCGACCTGGTGGTGGCGATCAACGGCTACCGTATCCGTAACGATCGCCAGTGGGGCCTCCTTTGGTCCCTCGACGACAAGCCGGAGGCGACGACGATCGTGTGGCGGCAGGGCCGCTACATCGAGGTGAAGGGTCGCATGAAGCGAATGGCGTTCGGCCCGGCCACGCGACCGACCTGACGCCGGCCACGATGTCCTTTCGCGTGTTGGTCGCGACGATCGGCCTGATGTTCGGCGCGGCCCTGGGCGACGCGCCCGCTCGATCGTTCCCCGCCCTGGCCAGCGGAATAGGCCAGCCGAGCGCAGTCGCCGTCGATGCGCAGGGCACCGCGTACGTGGCCGCACCCGAATTGAGCCGCGTCTTCAGCGTCAACGCGGCGGGCTACCTCACGGTAGCAGCTGGCGGAAAGCCTCGCGTAGGCCCCGACGCCGCCCGGAACATCCCGACTGGAGACGACGGCCCCGCCACCGGCGCCTCGTTGGGCGCTCCGGTTGCGCTGGCCGTGGATGGCCTCGGCAACGTCTACATCGCGGATGACGGCGACCGCGTCATTCGTCGAGTCGACGGGCGGACGGGGATCATCACCACGGTCCTCCGCGGCCCGCGGCCCGTGCCGCCATGGTGGGATGACCCGCCGCCCTCCCCCGCCGGGCTCGGTCCGATCCGGCCCTCGGGCCTGGCCGTGGACGCGGCGGGGCAGCTCTACGTTGCCGATCGTGCCGCGCACTCCGTGTTCCGCGTGACGGTCACGAACGGATCGAGCGAGAGGATCGCCGGATCGGGCCTGCCGGGCTACGTCGGCGATGGCGGACCCGCGGTGCAGGCGCGCCTCTCGTCCCCCGAAGGCATCGCGGTCGACGGCGCCGGAAACGTCTTCATCGCCGACCGAGGGAACCATTGCGTGCGCAGGATCGATGCGCGCACGGGCTCGATCACGACGATCATCGGCGACGGCTTCGCCGGGGATTCCGGAGACGGCGGCCGGGCTTCGGCCGCGCGCCTCCGCGATCCCGTCGCCGTGGCCGTCGATGCGGGCGGAGACGTCTTCGTCGCGGACCTCGGCAACACGCGCGTGCGCCGCGTGACAAAGGCGACCGGTCTCGTGTCGACGGTGGCCGCCCTCGAACACATCGCTTGCAGCGCGATGGCGGTCGCGGCCGACGGCTCGCTCCTCCTGGCGGACAGGGACCACGGGAGGGTCCTCCGGCGGAGCCGTACCGGAGCGATCACGCCCGTCGCGGGCAACGGCGGCATCGGCTACGTCGCGGACGGGGGACCGGCCACCTCGGCGTTCTTGTCCACTCCCGTCGGCTTGGCCCGCGATGCGGCCGGCAACCTGTACGTGTCCGACGGAATGGCCAACCGCGTGCGGCGCATCGACGCGCGGTCGGGGATGATCTCGACGGTCGTGGGGAACGGGCGGCCCGGGTTTTCCGGAGACGGCGGGCCGGCGGTCGAAGCTCGTCTCAACCAGCCGCGAGGAATCGCTTTCGATCGCGAGGGCCGCCTCCTGATCGCGGACAGCGGCAACCGTCGAATCCGGCGCCTGGACGCGGACGGGAGGATCACGACGATCGCTGGCAGCGGCGCCGAAGGACTCCCCGAGGATGGCGCGCCCGCGTTGCAGACGCCCATCGGAACTCCGACGGCGATCGCGGTGGACGCGGACGGAAACCTCGTCGTTCAGGCCGGATTCATCCATCGCATCGATGCCGCGGGCACGCTGCACACGATCGTGGGACGGCGGTTTGGACCACCGCTGAGCGACGGCGCCCCGGCGACATCGGGTATGCCCGACATCAGCGCGATCGCGATCGGGCCACGTGGCGACATCTTCTTCGCGGACAAGACGTCGCCGCGCGTGTGGAGGGTGGAGGCCGGGACGGGCATCGCGCGGGTCGTCGCCGGTCGCGGCCTCGGCCCTCCCGAAGGGCCGTCCGACGAAGCTCGCGGCGTGTCGTTCGGGGTCGTGGAGGCGATCACCGTGGACGCGGCGGGCAACCTGTACATTGAAGAGCTGACCCGGGTGCGGCGTATCGACGCGGCCACGCGGAAGGTGGTGACGATCTTCGATGGGAGTACGGGTGCTCGAGTGCTACTGATCAGCATGCTCCTCGCCGAGGCGGATACCCTGTACGTCACGGATAGCGTGGGCCACGTCCGGCGACTCGGACCGGACGGCCGCATGGACGTCATCGCCGGAGGCGGTCCCGGCTTCTGAGACGCACGCCGCCGCCGTTGAGTCACCACCTGTCAACCCGTTCTGGAACGAGTAACCCACCGCGCCGTTGGCGCGTTTAGCACGAACGAAACGGGGTCACAATCGGGGACGTCAGCGACCCTTCCCGAGAGGAAACCCCAAGAGCCCTCTCTCGCGGGTGGCTCGGTGGTGGTCTTGCGTGGCGTGTGCCTCTCCAGGCAATGACTGTACTCAGATCGCGTACAAGCATCGACCTCATCACGACATCGCTCCAGGATCCCCGAACCGCCGCCGAAATCGCCCGCCCGCGGCCTCCCAAGACGCTTTTGATGGTCCGGACGGTCTCGCTGGCCCCGCGCCCCCTCACGGGGCGAACGATCGTACGCAAATCACGTACAATGAAAACCTCGCGAGACTGTCCTACGGCGCGACCTTCGCGGTGCGGACCACGACCGTGTCGCGTCGAGCCCACTCTCCACCCGGGCCGCTGCTGCGCCGGGACCGCAAGAAGCGGCCTGATCTCCGGCCGGGGCGCAAGATGGTCCTCGCCGACTACCTCTTCGCCGCCGCCATGGTCGCCGTCTTTGGCGGGCTCGGCGGACTCCTCACCGTGAGTGGTCAATCGTCCGCCGGCGAGTGGTTCTCTCTCGTCGTGTTCCTGGGCCTCATCCTCGCGGCAAGCCCGTGCGCGCCTTCGAGGCGCTGCCCGACGTCCATTTCTACTGGCGGGCCTGCAACGTCGAGTGGACTACGGGCCTGAAGGAGTTGGCGGACCAGAGTTAGCAAGCGGGCCCGAGAGAACCAGGGTTGCGTAGCACGCGTACTACAATGAGGCGTGCGCAAGACGATTACCCAACGCGAGCTGCGCAATCGCACCGGCAAGAACATACGGGCGTTGGACGGCGGTCCGGTCGGTGAGATTCGACCGCTTCCGCGGCGACAATTCGTTCCGGCCGCTGACGTGGTGGCTGCATTCACCTCCGGGCCACGACTCGATGCCGGACGTTTCCGCCGGGACCTCGACGAGCTGATCGATGAGGATCCTCGACCCCGTGGCTGAGGCCGCGGCGTGCTTGCGCGCCGAGGTGGCGGTCGGTTAGCGCGCGACCCGTTCGCCGAAGTGGGCATCGGCCCACGCAAGCATGGGAGCCGGGCTCTTCCCATCGTCCGCCAGCGCGACATAGCCGTCCGGTCGTACGAGATAGAGCGCATTCCGCGTGAGCCCCGCCTTGGCCATGGCGTCCTGCCATCCGAAGGCGTGGAAAGCCACGCCTCGCGCCGCGCTGGCCTCGGCGATCCCGGCCGCCGGCGTCCCATACACGTGCACTTGCCATTCGCGGCCGTCCAGGACGGCGTAGTTGTCGGTGCGACCCGAGCCGCCGTCCAGCTCCACCCAGGGCAGCCGATCCCCGCCTTCCACCGGGCCCACCTTCCCCGCGCTGAGAGCCTGGCCCCGGTAGTGGATGGCGATCTGGGAGACGGTGCGGAACATCAGACGCCGCACGCTGGGGAGGCGGACCGCGATGGGAAACACCCGCGGCAGGATCCGCGTGCGGACCACGCGTGCGCGCGCGGTCGGGCTCGTGGCAACCGTGAAGCCGCGGTCGGTGGTGGCGATGAGCCGCTGCGCAAAGGACATGCGCTCCGGCGCGTAGGTGTCGAGCAGAGCTTCCGGGCCCCGGCCGCGCAGCACGTCCGCGAGCTTCCACGCGAGATTGACCGCGTCGCCGATGCCGGTGTTCATGCCCTGCGCGCCCACCGGGCTGTGGATGTGGGCGGCATCCCCGAGCAGGAACGCACGGCCCTGCTGGAACGCGTGGGCCACGCGATGGTGGACGCGATAAGTGGAGAACCAGTTGACCCGCTGGACGTCGATGCCCATGCGCTGGGCCACGCGGCCCCCCACGTCGTCCCACGTGAGCGACTCGCGCACGCTCTCCTGCTCCGCGCGCACGGTCCCGATGAGCCGCGCCGTGTGTCCGCCCTTCAGGGGGAAGGCCGCCATGAACTCCACGTCGTCGAGCGCCACGTGGAGCTCGTCATTCATCACGGGGCCGGTGGCCTCCAGGTCCGCGACGTAGAAGATGCGCTCGTACGTCCCGCCGGGAAAGCCGACGCCGAGGACGTCCCGCACCTTCGAATGGGCGCCGTCGCAGCCGGCGAGGTACGAGGCCGCGCACTCCTGGATGGCGCCGCTCGCGTCCTGGAGCCGCGCCTTCACCCCGCCGCCGTCCTGGGTGAAGTCCACGAGCGCCATCGGCCGCTCGACCTCGACGCCGGCGCGCCGGAGGTGCTCGATCAGGAACCGCTCGTGGCGGTCCTGCGGGCAGACGAACATGAAGGGGAACGGGCTCAGGCCTTTTCCCATGTCCCCGAGCACGGCGCGGGCCACCCGGCGGCCGCGGACCCACATGTTCGCGGCGGTGAAGGGAAGGCCCTCGGCCAGGAGCGCATCGGCCAGCCCCATCTGGCGGTAGAACTCGAGCGTGCGCGCGTGCACGACCAGCGCGCGCGACGTCGTGCCCGGCTCCGCCGCGGCGTCGATGATGCGCAGCCGCACGCCGGCGCGGACGAGGCGCAGGGCGAGCACGAGGCCGGTGGGACCGGCGCCGCAGACGAGGACGTCGAGGCCGTTGGGCTTGCTCACGTCCGGGGCAATCACGTCCGGTGGAACTTCGCCAGAACGGAGAGCGGAATGGTTGGACCCGTATGGCGGAATCCTACTCCCTTCCGGGCGGCGGATGGTCTGGTGGTCGTCACCGCGGCGCACGCGCCCGGCATGGTCTCGCGAGCGGTGTTACTGTACGTGATTTGCGTACGATAGATTGCCCCGCGAAGGGGCGCGGGACCAGCGAGACCCTCCCGAACCATCAAGAGCGGCCGATCGGGCCCCAGCGGGCGATTCCGGCCGCGGCACGAGGGTTCTGGAGCAATGTCCTGACGTCACGATGATCGTACGCGATCTGAGTACAGTCATTGGCCTCCGGAGGCGCCTACACCCGGAGGACCACCACCGAGGCACCAGCGCGTGCGGCGAGCCGCCTCAGGGAGACGCCGCGTCCTCCGCCAGCACCTCGGCGAGCCGCTGCACGAACAGGCTCGCGTCGTCCTCCGAGAAGATCAGCGGCGGGCGCACCTTGAGCACGTTGTGGAAAGGACCGTCGGTGCCGGTGAGCACGCCGAGATCGCGAAGGCGTTCGACGACGTAGGCCGCCTCCTCGGTGGCCGGCTCCAGCGTGGTGCGGTCGCGGACGAGCTCGATCCCGAGGAACAGGCCCGAGCCGCGCACGTCGCCGATCAGGGGACGGCGGTCCTGTAGCAAGCGCAGCGCCGCGAGGAGATGCTCGCCCACGCGCCGGGCGCGCGCCGGAAGGCCGTCCTCTTCGAGCACATCGAGCACGGCCAGACCCGCAGCGCAGGCCACTGGGTTGCCGCCGAACGTGCTGAAGAACTCCATGCCGTTGTCGAAGGCGGCCGCGATCTCGCGAGTGGTGATGACGGCGCCGAGCGGGAAGCCGTTGCCGATCGGCTTGCCGAGCACGAGGACGTCCGGCACCACGCCCTGCGTCTCGAACCCCCAGAAGTGCGTACCCACCCGGCCGAAGCCCGTCTGGACCTCGTCGGCGATGCACAGGCCTCGGGCCGCGCGCACCTGCCGGTAGGCCTCGGACAGGTAGCCGGGCGGGAACACGATCTGGCCGGCCGTGCTCGGCATCGACTCGGCCAGGAAGGCGGCGAGGCCGCGACCTTCGGAACGAAGACGATCGACGATCGCCCCGACCTCGTCCGCGTACCGCCGCCCGGCCTCCGGCTCCGAGCGCCGGTAACGTCCGCGATAGCCGTCCGGCAAGGGCGCGACGTGGACCCAGGGCTTCCGCCCGCGTCCGCCGGGGCCGTCGAACTTGTAGGGGCTCACGTCGACGAGCATGGACGTGTGGCCGTGGTACGAATGCTCGAGCACGATCACGTCCTCGCGACAGGTAGCGGTCCGGGCCAGGCGCAGCGCCAGCTCGTTGGCCTCGCTCCCCGAGTTCAAGAAGTAGCAGACGCGCAGCGGCTCGGGCAGGTGACGGGTCAGGCGCTCCGCGTAGGCCGCGATGCCGTCGTGCAGGTAGCGCGTGTTCGTGTTGAGCAGGCCGATCTGCTCCTGCACCGCGCGCACCACGCGCGGGTGGCTGTGGCCGACGAGGGGGACGTTGTTGTAGACGTCGAGGAAGGCGCGGCCCGTCTCGTCGTACAGGTGCTGCATGAAGCCGCGGACGACCTTGACCGGCCGGCGGTAGGAGAGCCGCACGTTTCCGCCGATGCGCTCGCGGCGCACGGCCAGCGTCGCCTCCGGGGGCGCCTCGCGGGGGGGGAAGCGGTCCTGGGGGATGCGGAGGAGCAGGTTCGGGTCGGGGGAGAGGCTCGTCCACAGGGCTCGCTCGCTCGCGGGCGCGACGCCGGGGAAGTCCGCGTCCCGGCCCAGCAGGTCGAGGATCACCTGGACGTGGACGTGGGGCGGCCAGCCGCCGTTCTCGTCCCGCGTGCCGACTCGCGCGAATGGCTCGCCGCGCCGGACGCGCTGCCCGACGGCGAGGCCCTCCAGGCTGTCCGCGCTCAGGTGGCCGTACAGCGTGAAGAACGCGTCTTCGCCGGTCGAATGGCGCAGGATCACCAGCGGCCCGTAGTCGAGCGGCGCGCGGTTGTGCGCGCGGATATGAACGACGGCGTCCAGGGGTGCATGAACGGGCGTGCCGGGAGCGAGGAAGAGGTCGACCCCGAGATGGACGGTCCGGCGCTCCTCGATGGCCGGACCGCTTCCGAAAAGATCCGACGAGTACAACAGGCGTGGCTCGTCGTAGCGGCCGACGGCGACCCCCACGCCCGTACGCTCCATGGCGCCGAAGATCGTGCGCGTGAGCGCTCCCGTCTCGGCGGCGGCGGGATCGGCGCCGAGGAGCCGGCTGGACACCCCCAGGTCCAGCACGAGGCTCGGCGCGTCCCGGAGGTCGATCCCCGCCAGCACCGGGGCGGCGTCCTGCGCGCCGATCCAGGCCGCCACCCGCGGGCCGTGCGGAAGGGGCGGCCGCCCGCAGGCCTCGCGGAACCGGTAGTGGGCCAGGCGCGGATGGATGGCGAGCCAGCGCTCCAGCGCGTCCCAGGCTGGCGCCTCGTTGATCGTCACGTAGGGGTCGTCCGGGCGCCTGGTCTTCATGAGCGCCGCGTTGGTGACGCTGACGGCGAGCCGAGCCGCGACCAGTGTGTGCAGGAGGGCGATCTCCGTCTCGTCCAGCGGGCACGCCGCGTGGTACCCGCGGACGAGGGCCGCCGCCGCGGCCAGGAGGTCGGGCTTGCCCAGCAGCACATAGGCGGCGGCGATCGCGGGCTCGGCCACGGTGAGGCCCCGGTGCATGTCGCCGAGGTCGATGACGCTCGCCGGGCGCGGCTGCCGCCGCGGGTCGCCGGCGATGACGTTGTAATCGTTCGCGTCGCCGTGGATCACGCTGCGGCGCAGGCGGGGCAGGGCGGGCACGGCCTCGGCCTCGAACCGCGCGAGGGCGAGCTCGGCCCACAGGCGCCGCCGCGCGTCCGCGACCAGGGGTATCGCGTCGCGGATCCAGCCCGGGACCCAGGTGAGCATCCAGACCAGGCGCCACGCATCGCCGTCGTCGGCGACGGCGATGGTGGCGCCCTCGCGCGTCCGGCAGACGCGGGGAAGCTCGAGGTGCGGCGCGCGTGAGGCGACGTGCTCGAGCGCCGCGCACTGCAGGTCGATCAGCGAGCGCTCGCGCGCCGGGTGCATGACCTTGAGGACGCGCTGGCTTCCGTCCGGCGCGACGAGGTGGAAGTTGTCGTCGTACTCACCGGGCAGCGCCCGCGCCGTGGCCTCGAACCCGTAGAGGTCGCGCGCAAGATCGGACGCCCGGCGTTCGTCGATCGCCGCCGCCACTCGACCTTCGAGCTTCACCGCGCGATCGGGTAGAGCACCTTCCCGCCCACGATCGTGTAGTCCACCCGGGCGCTCCGGATCTCCTCCTCGGGGACGGTGAGGATGTCCTTGGACAGGACCGTGATGTCGGCCAGCTTGCCCACCGTGAGCGAGCCCTTCGAGCCCTCCTGGAACGCGGCGAAGGCCCCGTTGTGCGTGTAGGACCGCAGGGCCTCCTCCCGGCTCATGCGCTGGTCGGGATAGAAGGTCGAGCCGTCGGCGAGCCGCCGGGTCACGGTGGCGTAGAAGTTCGCGACGGGGTCGACGTCCTCCACCGGGGCGTCGGTGCCGTTCGCGATCACGGCACCCGTCTTCATGAGCTTCTGCCAGACGTAGGCCCCTTCCTCCGACCGCTTCGCGCCCAGGCGGGCGGGCACGAACACCGCGTCCGACGTGCAGTGGATCCCCTGCATGGACGCGATCACGCCGAGGCGGCCGAAGCGCGGGATGTCGGCCAGGCTGAGGTGCTGCGCATGCTCGATGCGCCAGCGGACGTCTTTCTTGTCGGGGTGGGCCTTGAACGCCGCCTCGAAGAGGTCCAGCGTCTCGCGGTTCGCGCGGTCACCGATCGCGTGAACGCAGAGCTGGTACCCGTGCTGCATGGCCAGCTCGGCGGTGGCCCTCACCGTGGCCAGCGGCGTCGTCTCCAGCCCGGTGCTCGTGGGCAGGTCCGAATACGGCTCGAGCAGCCACGCCCCGCGCGAGCCCAGCGCGCCGTCGAGCGTGTGCTTGATCGCGCGGACGGTCAGGTGCTTGTCGTAGCCGTCGATGAGACGGTACGCCGCCAGCCGCTGCGTCAACCGCTCGTTGGAGTCGCGGATCATGACCCAGAGGCGCAGCCCGAGCTTGCCCTCGGACGCGACCTTCTTCATGACGTCGATCGTCTCGAAGCTGGAGCCCGCGTCCTCGAAGCTGGTGATGCCCTTGGACACCGCCTCCTCGTCCGCGAGCTGGAGCTCCCGCCGGACGTAGGCCTCGCGCTGCTCCGGCGTCAGGCTCGCGCGGGCCCGCGTGTAGGCCTGGTCGAGCAGGCCGTCGGCGGTCTCGCGGAAGAGGCCGGTCGGCTCGCCCTTCGCGTCCTTCAAGATGTCGCCCCCCGCCGGGCTCTTCGTGTCGCGGGTGACGCCGGCCAGCTCCATGGCCTTCGCGTTCGCGAAGGAGGCATGGCCGCTCGCGTGCTCGAGGACGACCGGATTGTTCGGCGCGGCCGCGCTCAGGGAGGCGTGGGTGGGGAAACCCTCCACCGCCGGCTGGGGCGGGCGGTCCCACTTCTCCTGGTGCCAGCCCCGCCCCCGGATCCACTCCCCGGGCCGCGCCTTGCCCGCGGCGTCTCGCACCATCGCCACGATCTCGTCCCAGTTCTTCGCGCGGGTGAGGTTGAGGACGATGCGCGCCTCGCCCACGCCGGTGAAGTGGCCGTGGGCCTCGATGAAGCCGGGCACGGCGCGCCGGCCCTGCAGGTCGATCACCTTCGTCTGGGGCCCGACGTAGCGCGCGATTTCCTCGTTCGTGCCCACGGCCACGAGCGTGTCGCCGCGCGCGGCCAGCGCCTGCGCCTGCGGCTTCGCGTCGTCGACGGTGGCGATGCGGCCGTTGCGCAGGACCAGGGTGGCGGGCTCCACCTGGGATTGGGCCGAGGCCACGGTTAGGAACGCCAGGACCGCGAGCACGGCCACGCCAGACGCGCGTCGAGATGTCTTCCGCATGGCTTCCTCCTGATCCGTACGCTTATGATCGATCGACGCGGCCTTCGAGGGAGTCGATACGCGCCTGCAGAGTCTCGAGCCGCGTCCTGAGATCCTGGACTTCGGCGCGAAGCGCGTACCGGGGCTCCGCCGCCACCAGGTCGTCGAGGCGCTTCTCGACGCGGCGGAGGCGCTCGTCCAAACCGAGGACGGCGGTTTCGACCCCGGCCACCCGGGTCCCGAGCTCCTTCGTCTCCCGCTCGACCCGCGCAAGTCCTTCTTTGATCGCGGTGACCTCGTCTTCGAGGAAGAGCAGGCGGTGAAGGACCGCATCCATCTGTGCGGCCACCTGATCGGAGCGTGCATCGATCCGCGCGTCGAGCTCGTCGAAGCGCCGGTCCGTCGCGTCGAGCCGGCCAAAGAGCCGGCGCTCGAACTCCTCGAAGACGGCGAGGGTGAGGGGCTGGTCCGCCATGGCGAAATCCTACTCCTTTCGTTTGAGGATCGAGTCAACGACGCCGCCTCGATTGGCGGCGAGGGGCGGAAGGGGAGAGAGCGACCAGCCGCACCGATGCTAGCGGAGAGTGGGGAAGTCCCGGGTCCGTTCGAGTCGGAAAACTCTTTCGCGCGAACCGGAAGTGGCGCATGCTTGCCGTCCCGGACGGAGGAACACTCATGCGAACCGATCGCATCCGGTGCGATTTCCCGCTCATCGAGCCCGCGCACCAGACGCTCCAGTTCCACACCGACGACTTCGGAAATCGGTGTGCGGCCGGTCGAGGGCCAGGTGGGGCTGCTCGCACTCAGCGACGGCCTGCTCGTCGCGATCGACCCGGTCGGCTCGTCCGCGACCTGGGGTCACCTGGCCGAGCGCGCCCTCCGTTCGCTCCTACCCGCCGCCTCCGATCCGGAGGCCAGCACCTCACGGCCTGAGGCGCGCCGTCTCTCCGCGGAGGAGTGGCTACGGGTCGTCGGCGGAGCGCGGGTCGGCGCCGTCCCGCCATCGGCCTGGGTGACGACTTCGAGCTCGCCGCGGACGGGCTCATCGGGTCCGGGGTCTGGCTCGACGGCCATCCCGCGCATCTCTCGGCGTTCGCGCCGGCTTAGGGCTGGCGGCTAAGCGGGTGGTCCTCACCGCGAAGCTCGCGCCGTGGGAAGGTCTGGCGAGGGATTTCACTGTACTTGATTTGCGTACGATGGTTGGCCCCGCGAAGAGGCGCGGGCCAGGCAAAACCGTCCCGCATCAGCAAGAGCGTCTGATGAGGCCCCAGCGGGCGATTGTGGCGGCGGCACGAGGGTCGGGGAGCGAGGTCGTGACGAGGACGACGATCGTACTCGATCTGAGTACAGTCATTCGCCTCGGGAGGCACCTGCCCCGCCGGATCCCCACCCCAGCGCGTGGACTCGACCGGCCAGCCGGCTCGGGAGCGCCAGTTGGCGGGCAGGAACTCCGGGCCGTTGCGCTCCTGTAGACTGGGCCGCGGGGAGATCCAGGCATGCGGGTCGCCGCGCGCGGGCTGATCATGGTGCTGCTGCCGCTGGCTTCGGCGGCCGCCACCGAGACGTGGCCGTTTCCCTGGCCCGAGAGCCGGATCGCCCGCTACACCGCCCGGCGCGCCACCGCGCCGATCGTCCTCGACGGCCGCCTCGACGAGGCGGATTGGAACGCCGCCGAGAAGTCCCCGCGCTTCACCGACCTCGTCCGCGGCGAGCGGGCGATCCACGACACGCGGGCCGCCGTCCTCTGGGACGACGTGAACCTGTATGTCGGCTACTGGGTCGAAGAGCCCTTCGTCGAGGGCAACCTCACCGAGCGCGACTCACTCATCTACACGAACAACGACGTCGAGCTGTTCATCGCGGGCAAGGACGCCTACTACGAGTTCGAGATCAACTCGCTGGGGACGATCTACGAGGTCTTCTTCATCTGGGAGCAGGCCTACGAGAGCGCCGGTTACGCCGCACTGCCGGAGTTCGCGCGCGGCAAGGAGGGCGTGCGGCCCTTCGGCGGCGTCGGGTTCAAGAACCATCCCCGCGGGCCGCGCATCGGCTACTGGAACTGGGACCTCCCCGGGCTGAGAACCGCCGTGCACGTGGACGGGACCGTCAACAACAACGCGGACCGTGACCGCGGCTGGACGGTGGAGCTGGCGATCCCGTGGACGGGCCTCACGCAACTGGCGCGCCCGGACGGCCGCTCGCTACCGCCGAAGGACGGCGACGTCTGGCGCATGGATTTCACGCGCTTCAACCAGTACAAGGAAGCGCCACCGTCGCAGGACCCGGGCGGCTGGGCCTGGAGTCCGCACGGCGCGTGGGATTCCCATATCCCCGAGGTGTTTCCCTACGTCCGGTTCTCCACCCAGGCGGTCGGCGATCCGGCGCGCCCCGTCCGCTGACCGCGTCGTCAGGGGACTCCCGAAGACGGCTTCACGCCGGCAAGGAAGGCGCGCGGCTTCGAGGGCCGTCCATCCGAGCTCGAGTCCCAGGTCTGGCGGAGCTCGGCCTCGGGCTTTCGGGTCCCATACACCTCCGCATCCCACTTCTGGAGTGACTTGAAACTCGCCAGATCAGGAGTCGCCGGATTGGGAGGTCGAGGTCCTCTGCCCTGTTGAAACTCCTCCATCGTCGGCCCCGCGCCATTGTTGAATGCGTATGGATACGCGGCGTCGAGATAGACCAGTCCGGCAATCCGGTCCGGGGCCGCGCTGGCGACCGCACTCAATTCCGCGCCGGCAATCGAGTGCCCCACGAGCACGGGCCGGTCGAGGTGGAGCGCGTCGATGACGGCGAGCACGTCGTCACGAAGGCGCTGCGCTGGTCGGGCCGGCACCGAGAACCCGGACGCCCCGAACCCGCGCCGCGTGATCCCGTAGACATGGCCGTAAGGCGTGAGCTTCGGTGCGAATTCGTCGAACACGCGGCCGGGTGCCGGCCGCGGCCAGCAGCGCAATGGACACGATCGGGCCGGCCAACAGGGCATTCATCCCGGCGGTCTTGCCTCCTGACAAGAGGTGACGCCGTACCAATGCCAGGGGTTCCGGAATCGACTGACGGATAGGATGGCTGGAGGGAGGGACCGATGACGAGCCCACCAACTCGAACGACATTGCCGCGGCGGCGCCTGGGGAAGTCCGACGTCGAGGTCTCGGCCATTGGCCTGGGCTGCATGGGGATGTCCTACGCCTACGGTCCGGCCGACCAGTCGGAGTCCCTGCGCGTGCTGCACCGGTACGTCGAGCTTGGAGGGAACTTCCTCGACACCGCGGAGATCTACGGGCCCTACGACCACGAGCTTCTCCTCGGCCGCTTCCTGCGCGAGGTGCGGCGCGAGGACCTGGTGGTGGCCACCAAGTTCGGCTTTCGGATTGATCCGGCCACGAAGGCGACGGCCGGGGCCGACAGCTCGCCCGCGAACATCCGCAAGGTGTGCGACGAGAGCCGCAAGCGCCTCGGCATCGAGCGCATCGATCTCTTCTATCAGCACCGCGTCGATCCCCGCGTGCCGATCGAGGAGGTCGCCGGCACGCTGGCCGAGCTGGTGCGCGAAGGCAGGGTCCGCGCGATCGGCCTCTCGGAGGCGGGGCCGGAGACGATCCGACGCGCGCAGGCCGTTCATCCCATCGCCGCGCTGCAGAGCGAGTACTCGCTGTGGTCGCGCGATCCGGAGACCAGCGGCGTGCTCGAGACCTGCCGCGCGCTCGGGATCGGGTTCGTGCCCTACAGCCCGCTCGGGCGCGGGTTCCTGACCGGCGCCATCCAGAAGCCGTCCGACATGGCCGCCGACGACTGGCGCCACACGAACCCGCGCTTCCAAGGGGCGGCGTTCGAGAAGAACCTGGAGCTCGCCGGACACGTCAAGCGCCTGGCGGCGGGGAAGGGCTGCACGCCCGCGCAGCTCGCGCTGGCCTGGGTCCTGGCCCAGGGGGACGACGTCGTGCCCATTCCGGGCACCAAGCGCGTGAAGTACCTCGAAGACAACCTGGGCGCCGTGCGCGTCACGCTGACCAGGGATGAGCTCTCCGAGCTCGACCGCCTGTTCCCGCCCGGCGCCGCCGCCGGCGACCGCTACGCGGCGGGCGCGATGAAGATGGTGGACACGGCGGGGGCCGCGGCGTCCAACCCGCGAGCCTGAACACCATCGAGATTCGCGGCGCCCGTTATCCGATCGGCGGCGCGGCGCCACGCTTTGTGTGCCAGAAGGCGAGGATCTCGACTCGGCGCGCCCGACGGGCGACGCGGTAGTACAGGTAATAGCCCACCCTTGGGAGGTGCACGCGCCGCACGCCGGGGACTCGGGCGCTCTTCACCGGCGTCCCGCACTCCGGCTGGGCAGCGATGAGTGCGAAGGCCTTCTCGAGATCCTCGGCGACGGCGCGGGGCGCGGCTGAACGATTCGCTGCCCACCACCGACCGGCTGTCTCGATCTGGATGACGGCGCGCCGGCCAACAATGACCGGCAGCCCCGGCCGGGTCAGGTCTTGAGGCGGGTCAGCAACTCGGCGGCGCTGATGACCTCGCCGCGATCGACGGCCTCGATCGCGTCAAGCAGCTCTGCCTCTTGCTCGTTCGACAGGGAGAAGGACTCCTCAGGGCTGTCCGCAATGACCGTGACCGGCGTGCCCTCGTCGAGGGACACTTCGGCGTCCGGAACGATCTTGCCGTCCTGGACGTGGCCGGGGAATATCCGCACGGACACAGTCTACCTCCTCACGGTCGAGACGCCGCCTCGATCGCTGGACGGGGAGAGTGCGACCAGCCGAACGGACGATACGCCATGCGGCTACCGCCGGAGGTCCACGGCCTGGTCACGACATCCTGTGCTTGTTGCGCCGCGGCTCCGTTGTCAGTCCAGCAGACCGACGTCGAGACGGCGTAGCCGATCGGGATCGGCGACGACCTCGATGGGCACGACCCTCGCGTCGCGGACCTCGAACTGCATCGCCATCGTCAGCCGCCCGCGCGGAGCCACCACGACACCGACCTTGCCATTGATGAGCGCGAGCGCCACGGGCGGGGACCCCGCGCGGCGTGCGCCCGCGAGCGCACCCTTGGCGACGGCCTGGGCGCCGCGCAGCTCGCGCGTCGCTCCCGGCGGCAGCGCCGCCGCATCCGCCCGGCGAACGACGTCGGGATCGAGCACGCCCAGAAGCGCGTCGAAGTCGCCCTCGCGAGCGGCGGCGAGAAAGGCCTCGACCACCTGGCGCTGCGCCTTCACGTCCGCACGGACGGCGGCATCCCTTCCGCGGACACGCCGGCGCGCGCGGCTGGCGAGCTGTCGCGCCGCCGCCGGCGAGCGGCCGACGATCGGGGAGATGTCGTCGAAGGACATGCCGAACAGATCGTGCAGCACGAAGGCGAGCCGCTCCGTGGGCGTGAGGTGCTCGAGCACGACGAGCAGCGCGAGCCCCACCGAGTCGGCCAGCAGGGCCTCCTGCTCCGGATCCACGGTGTCAGGACGACCCGCGGCCGGCTTGGCCGGCTCCTCGGCCAAGGACTCTTCGCGCCGCGACTTGCGCGAGCGCAGCATGTCGAGAGACACGCGTGCGACGACGGTCGTCAGCCAGCCGCCGAGGTTCTCGACGGCGCTCGTCTCCGCGCGGCTGGCCCGCAGCCACGATTCCTGCACGGCATCCTCGGCCTCGCTCAGCGAGCCGAGCATCCGGTAGGCCACGCCGCGCAGGCGGCTTCTCTGCGCCTCGAACCGCTCGCTCAACCACGCCTTGTCCCCGGTCACATTCCCTCGCTTCGTTCCGTCATACCAGTGACGGTCGAAACACGAACGATGTGACAAGGAGACACCCAAATGGCCACTGCGGCAAAGAATACCGAGGACACCCCGGCCGCGCCGAAGCCCGCGCGCCTCAAGCACCCCGCCTTCCTGCTTCCCGATGCGATGCAGGCCCTGCAAGCGCTCGGCGGCGCCGTCGCGAAGTCCGGCCTGCCCCCGCGCACCGCGGAGCTCGTCAGTCTGCGCGCGAGCCAGATCAACGGCTGCAGCGTCTGCATCGACGGCCACCCTCGAATCGCACGGAAGCTGGGCGAAACGGACGAGCGCCTCTTCGCCGTCGCGGCCTGGCGCGACGCGCCGTACTTCACGGCGGCCGAGCGCGCCGCGCTGGCGCTCGGCGAAGCCGTCACGCGGCTCGCCGACCGGCCGGATCCCGTGCCCGACGAGGTCTGGGAGGAAGCGGCCCGACACTACGACGAGAACGCGCTCGCCGGCCTGGTGCTCGCGATCGCCGGCATCAACGTCTGGAACCGCCTCAACGTCGCCACGCGCCAACCCGCCGGCGAGTGGAAGCCGTAAGGGCGGAGGGTCGGCCTAGAGGTCAGTTTCGCGGGAGTTGACTGTACTCGATTTGAGTACGACCTCTTGGCCCAGAAAGGGCGCGGGACCCACGAGACCCTCGCGGAGTCTCAGGAGCGTCCAGTCGGGCCCCACGCGGCGGTTTTGGCCGCGACACATGGGTCCTGAGGCGAGTCACGGATCAGGACAACGGTCGTACTCGATTTGAGTACAGTCAAGGACCTCGAAAAGGCACGCGCCCCCGGGAGACCAACACCGCGCCAGGCCCGTTCGCTTCCGCCACCTCGCTGACCCGCCGCCAGGTTTCCCTTGACGGCTTTTTCGAGGGGCCCAAGAAGGAGATCGACTGGAACATGGTCGATGACGAGCTCCACGCCCATATCCTCGAGGTGCTCAAGACCGCGGGGGGCTTCCTGAGCGGACGGGTCACCTACGAGCTCATGGCCGGATTCTGGCCGACCGCCGACGCCGACCCCGCGAGCACTCCTTTCGTGAAGGAGTTCGCCCCGATCTGGCGGGACATGCCCAAGGTGGTCTATTCGAAGACCCTCACCTCGGCCGGATGGAACACCACGATCGCCCGGGAGGTGGTGCGGGATGAGGTCGAGGCGCTCAAGGCCCGGGCCGGTGGGGATCTCGTGGTCGGGGGAGGGGACCTGGGCGCGGCCTTCATGCGCCAGGACCTGATCGACGAGTACCGCATCTTCGTCCACCCGATCCAGATCGGGGAGGGGAAGCGCCTTTTTCCCCCTTCGAAGGAGAAGGTCCTCCTGCGCCTCGCCGAGACCCGGACCTTCGGGAACGGGGTCGTCCTTCTCCGGTACGAGCGTCTCCGACCCCGCGGGGGGAACTAGCCGACCGCGACCAGGCGGCGCTGGAAGGCCAGGATCAGTCGATCCTGCCAGACCAGCGGCGTCGGCGCCCAATCGCCGAAGTCGAGACGGACGCTCCAGCGGGTCGAGCCGTCGCGCCGATCCAGGGCGTAGAGCTGGCCGTCCCAGCAGACGAGGTGGATGCGGTCGCCGGCATGCGCCGCCGCGCGTATCTCGCCGGGAAGCGCCCGCTCCCAGAGCTCACGCCCGCTCGAAGGGTCGAGCGCGACGTAGGTCGCGACGTATTGCGGCAGGTGGCGGAGGTGGCCGACGCGCTCCCCGGGCGCGACTCTCACCTCTTCCGCGGCCTGCGCGAGGGGCGCGTACAACACGCCGTCCTGCAACGTGGGACCGAAGGCGGCGGGAGCGCCCCGCCTCTCCCACAGCGTGGAGCCATCCTTCAGCGACACCGCCCGAAGCCCGTGCCCGGGCAGGAACGCGGCGCCTGGTCCGAGGGCGGCGGGCGCTCGGACGGAGTTGAAGTCGATGGACCAGCGGACACGGTGCGTCCCCTTGTCGACGGCCGAGGCTCCGTACTCGCGGACGACGATCACCGTATCCGCATTCGACGCCAGGCTGGGGCCGATCGTGCCGGTCGGGATCTTCGTGCTCCAGCGCGCGACGCCCTCGGCCGGGCTCAAACAGTAGAGAGTGCTCTCACCGACCGCGTCCTTCTTCGCGGGACTCGGGACGTAGTCGGCCGCGTACAGGCACTCCCCGTCGAGGAGCGCGGGCGACGAGAAGCCGCCGAGCGCGCCGTCGTGCGCGTTCGTCTCCACGACCGGGCGAGGGAAGTGCCAGCGCTCGGCGCCCGAGGCGGCGTCCAGCGCGCGGATGCCGTCGCGACCCCCAAGGATGATCGAACCGCCGACACCTGGTCCGAGCGACGTGCCGGGCGCGGCGCGCCGCCACCTGAGCGCGCCGCCCCTGGCGTCGCGCCCCTCGATCGTCCACCGGGACGCGCGCGGTTCGAGCGTCAGAAGCACGACGGTATCGCCGGCCAGGGCCGATCCGTAGACGTCGCCTTCGAGAGCGTGCTCCCACAGGATGGCCGGCTTCTGGATGTCGCCCGCGATGCAGAGGAGGGGCAGGCCGAGCGCGATCACGCCCGCACGTACGGCGAGCATTGGGCTCAGGATTGGTCGGCGCGCCGCTCCAATGCGTCGATCCTGCCCTGAAGGCTTTCGATCGACATCTTGAGCTGCTGCACCTCTGCCCGCAGGCCGGGCTGCGGCTCGGCGATCTCGTCGATCCGCTTCTCGACCCGGCTGAGCCGCTCGTCGAGCTGGCGCAGGTCATTCTTGACACTGTCCAGTCGCTGTTCGACCTTGTCGAGGCGGCCTTCCACCTTCTCGAGGCGGTCTTCGACCTGGCCCAAACGCGTCTCGACGAGCTCGAGGCGGTCCTTGACCCGCTTGAGGCCGATCTTGATGGCGGCCGACTCGGTCTCGAGGTCCCCCAGTTTCTTGAGAATCGAATCGTGGAACGCCTGCATCTCGTTGCGCAGGCGGCCTTCAGATGCGGACACGGCATCGCCGACGATGCGCTGTATGTCCGGGACGATCACGTCTCGGTGGAACTTGCCCAGGACAGCGAGAGTGATGGGCTCCGACATGGCGGAATCGTACCCCTTCCTGTAGCGCCTTTCGATCACCGCAATGAAGTCGGGATTGCTGCCAAGACTCGGCGTCTCGTGGTCCACCGGTTCAGGGCTGCACGTCCCACGGTCGTTCCCATGGGTGCAAGGCCCGTCGCTGTTTCAGGAGCGGGAACTGCACCCGCTGAAGCTCGAGCAGTTGGCGCACCTTCTCGCGAAGAGGAAGCGCGATACGGCGGACGCCCTCGTAGTCGAGCGTCTCCGCCGACTGGATGGCTTCATCCGCCAGCGGGCTTGGGGAAGGGACGATCTGTAGATCGGATCGAGGCTCACGAGCGGAGTACCGGGATCCGGCAAGAAAGCGAGAACGTCCAGGTCGTAGGTGGGCACCGGCTCCGTCCAGAACAGCAGCGCCATGGCGCCGGCGATGGCGTAGTCGTCGACGATTCCTTCGGCCTTGATCAAGGCCTTCCACCGGGGTCCATCATGTCGGCGGAATCGCTCCCATTAGAATGCCGACCGCCTTCTTTAGCGCCACACTGCCCGGCGTCACGCCCTTATAGTGCCCAAGGCGGACGATGGCGAGTGCATGCGAGGGGATCATCAGCACGGTCTGTCCGCCCGCGCCCAGCATGTAGAAGGCTTCTTTCGGAGCCGGGAATGCGCTGTCGCCATTCAGCCAGAAGAGACCACCATAGATCGGTCGACCATCGGCCTTCCACGCCGGCGCGAGGGTGCTCACGAACTTCACGTAGCCTTCGGGCAAGATGCGCTCGCCGTTCCACACACCGTCTTGCAGATAGAGGTTTCTGGGCACGGGGGAGATGGTTGGCTCGACGGATGACCGTTGGTACTGGGCGGCGCCCATCCTCCTCGACCTAGCAGGGAACGAGGAGGCCGTCAGGACCTTCTGGGGCGATGAACGGCTCGCGGCCCTCTGGATGGGAGAGGAGGACGTCGATGAGGACGACAGCGGCCTAGAACTTCATCTTGATGAAGTTCGGGCGGTCATCGAACGTAAAGTCGTCCTCGGCCGGATGCCCGACGACCTTGTCGAGGTCTTGACCGACCTTGCCCTCGGTGGCCCCGGCGTAGCGGCTGCGCGGGCCCTTGGACGGGTCGTTCACCTCCAAACCCTCGCCGACGGAGTCCTCGTACGCCGCGAAGCTGCGCGGATCGCGTGGGCGGTGAGAAACCTTTTCAACCTGCCCGAGAGTGTGGCCGTGCTCCGCGGCATCAACGCCGAGGAACCATACTGGCGACGGGTGGTCGAATACTGCGTCGCCGGCAATCTACAGTCCGTTTTCGATGAATACGCGCATTCACTGATCGAGAGCAGGGGTCTCGAGGGACAACCAAATCGGCGGGTCATGGCCGATCTCGGTGAGGCGATTCGGGCGGCAGTCGGGCTCCGGACCTCAAACCCAGGCTTCGATGAGGTCGTACCCAAGGAACGCGGATACCGGATCGAGGCGCATCGAATCCGGGCGCGGTTCGCGCTTCGTTTCGGCGAGGAGCGTTCGGACGGTGACGACAAACAGGCGATGCGCGCCGATCAGGTTCGCCACGCCTTCAATTCGCCGTTCTGGCCGTTCATTCTTGCGACGACGTCGGTGGGGCAGGAAGGCCTCGACTTTCATCCTTATTGCCACGCCGTCGTCCACTGGAATCTCCCATCCAACCCTGTCGATCTCGAGCAGCGCGAGGGCCGTGTGCACCGGTACAAGGGCCACGCCGTCCGCAAGACTATCGCGGAGCGGTATCGCGAACGCCTCGGGGCCGCCAGCGGGTCCGACCCCTGGCGGGCGCTGTTTGACCTCGCTTCGACCGATCGGGACGGGAACTCCGATGTCATCCCGTTCTGGGTGCACGGCGACGCCCAGGGTTACCGCATCGAGCGATACGTTCCTGTGCTGCCGCTGAGTCGTGACGTTCTGCAGTTCTCGCGCCTCCGCCGGTCATTGGTCCTGTACCGGATCGTCTTCGGACAGCCCCGCCAGGACGACCTCATCGCCTATTTGATCGAGCGAATGCCAGTCGAGAGCGCCCGCGAGCAACTCGCTGCGGCGCGGATCGATCTTCATCCGCCTCAGTTACCAGCCCGTGCGCGTGCGGCCCTGGTTCCACCCATCTCAGCACGCGTGCGGACACAGCCAGCAGGTCCTCTTGGGGCGGCCCTCACGCACGCCCTGGACAGGTATTCGATTGTGGCTGGCCAGGATC
>WNFI01695614.1_pt1 | contig 47803 bp, 46 predicted proteins | sample 5400471 | NCBI WGS metagenome assembly WNFI01 (sample SAMN13153348, study PRJNA577476) | soil metagenome | isolation source: 100 cm saprolite on Douglas fir-dominated hillslope | place: USA:California | collected 2013-09-17
CCAAATATCATTTCCTTCATTTTGTTTTACCGGGTTACCATTGTTTACAAGTATCTGAGTCCCCTGGAGCTGCTGGATTGCAACTTGCTGAATAGTCGCGCTATTTCCCAAAGAAATACCTGAACCCAAAGGAATACCGGTTGGCGCGGCCAAAATCCGTTCAATCCCTGCTTCCGCAGCGTCAAATGCCCGCTGGGAGTCTGCTTCTTCAGTTGCTGTTTTTGTTTGAAAAATAGTACGGGAAGCAAGTGAAAGACCAACTGTTAACATGACCACCATAACAAGTACCATAATAAGAAGCGCCTGCCCTTTTTGATAAGAAAACCGTTCTTGAAGATAAAAATGCATATATTAAGAGTAACAACAGAAGGCTACCAATGTCAACATAAACAAGAATTTGGTAGTGGCACAATTTTGGGGAAGACGCGCTCCATAAATTCATCAATGAAACTGGCGGCGATCTACACAAATTACTGCCACAACTGCGACAAGGCAAATCAAAGGAGGCCCAGCCAGCAGGATTAAAAAAGTACATGGAGACCCAGAAGGGCAAGAAGCGCGAGAAAAAAGCAGCAAAAGCTTTTTTACAGACTAGAGTACCTCAAAAGAGGGTATGGAAACGTACTCTCTTTTTGCGTGCAAGCTAGATATTTCTCCTGAGAAGACGTATGCGGCAGTGAGCAATAACTAACATATGAAATGCAACACACAGTATTTGTATGGATTTTTTCTTTTTTTATGGTAAAATAGTCGATATTATCATCTTATGAAATTACCTTATGACAAACTCATCGCTTCGTTTAAGAACGAGGTTAAAAACGCTTCCCAAAATCCCTCATTTATTCATTATGAATGGTTTGTTACGTATCATTTGGAAATTGTTGAAAAAATTGCTCTTGAGTTATGCGAAAAGTATCCAGCTGCTGATAAAGGATTTGTCATGCTTCTTGTCTGGCTTCATGATTATGGCAAGGTCATTGATCATAAAAATCAATATAAAGCAACCGCTTTGTTTGGCGAGAAAAAACTGCTTGAGATAGGTTTTCCGAAAGATATTGTTGAAAAAGCTCTTGAATATATTGATATTTTGGATAAAAAGATTGATCTTGCCCAGGCACCTATTGAAGTGCAGATTGTTTCTTCAGCAGATGGAGCATCACATCTGGTTGGCCCTTTTTTTGCAATCTATTGGAAAGAGTATAGTCAGGATCCATGTGAAGAGATCATACAGGAAAATAAAAGAAAAGCCCTTGTTGATTGGAAGAAAAAGATTACCCTGCCGGAAATAAAAGAAGCTTTTTTAGAAAGGCATAAATTTTTACTTGAATTCTGTGGAGAATTTCCTGAGAGGTTTTTACCATGATATGCAAATAAGATACTGCCTTAGCACAATATCATCATATTTTCAAAATAAATCACTACTATGCAAGAAAAGTTACATGTACCAGCGGTTGATCCGCAACACTCCATTCCTCCTGAAGTACAGAGGTATCCTTATGCACCTTTTGTTTTAGCTGTTGATGTGCTTCCTGCATTGCAACAATCGCCAGTTCCCTTTTTGCAAGACACTCTTTCTGCACATAGATTTCCTACAACAACAGTATCTCCAGCGGATCAATACAATATATCAGCTCAAGAAGGGGTAACAAAAAGTGAAGTAGTGATTTGTGATGGAAGCCCGCTCCAGCAATGGTCACGAAGTTCATCTCCAGAACATACTGCTGACGAGCTTGAACAAGCCATTCAAGCAATGAAGGCATTAGGTGTCAATACAGTAGCGGTTATTGATAGTCCAACCAGTACAATTTCTGATAATGAAACAGCCCGGTATGAATTTGCCCTTTCAGAAGCGCAAAAACACATGTCGTTGGATGTGGTAAGAGTCACTTTACAAGAAGATATACAAACAACAGGGGGACAGGTACTTTCAGCAATTGCACCAGTTTTACAAACTATTAAAGAGGTACAAGAACTAGAAAGACTAGAAATACGGCACGATATTGCAGAAATTCTTAAAACTCATCCTGCAATCTCAAAGGCGGATGCCAGTATGTTACATTGGCTATCGTTAACGATGCAAAACGCAACAAGTTTGGAAACAGCAAAAAAAACCTGGAGAAGTCTTGCGTCTCGAAATGGAAGAAATATTGATACAGATTTCTCAGCTGTACAACAAGGAATTCTTCGAATACCAGATACAGAAATAGAACCACTCTTTGAACAGACGCAAACATACTTAGCAGATACAAAACCCGACCTAAGAGAAAGAGTGATATCTCGTATGCATAGTACTTTTGGGCACAATCATACTGATAGGGCAGAGGTTAATCAAACAGAAATAAGAACTTTAGATCTGTTAAGACAAAATGGGGTTAGAATAAGTATTTCTCCGCGCGATATTGAACAACTTAAAAATGAATATACAGACGATGCTGCCTGCCCAGTTCTAGACAGAGTGAAAAATAAGAAGATAGCAACGATCAATGGTCTTACAGACTCAAAAATCTCTCTTTCAATTCATGATGTCTTTGACCATTTTTGGACATATAATAAGCTAGGCGCTTCTGGGATTTTAGGGAGATATCAAGACTTTTTACAAAGTGTTGGAAATCCCCAGGCTACTGATATGTATGGGCGAGAAGCTGAACTTATTGCAACTATTTCTTTTGAGTGGAGAGGTTCTCATCTCCCAGAGAGGGACTTCAGACCTATATTTTCCTTAGATACTATTAAAAAAGTTTTTCAGAAAGCAGAGTATCGAGGATTGAGTGACAATCAGCAAAGTGCCCAAGCTATCCTTTCAGAATTAGATCCAAAAGGAGAGGAAGCAACACGGCTTGAGTCAATGTATAGTGGCATATTAGTGGAATTAATGGAACAAAGAAGAAAACATGGGTTTATTAGGAGGCTTGATAGAAATTTTCAACCAGTGGATAACTTACCGCTTCTTGATCCTGAGTACTTAGCGTTAATTGTTGAAACAAATCATCTCTTGTGTGATCAGGAAACCCGCGCGCAGTCATCTCTCCTGAATACGGAAATACTCGTGGAAGATTACCTCATTGCGCTCGCAAAAGGAGAACTGATACAAGAGTTAGTTATTAATATTCAAGATATTGAAAATTTTGATCCGACAACAAGTCGCGTAAGCCAAAAACGGTTGCAGTGGTTAGAAGAGAATACATTTCACACGGCAACAAGAGCAGATGAATGTGACTAGTACATTTTGATCAAGAAGCTGGATAAAAGCGATTTAATACAATTATTAAATCAGATTTTGCAGGAGTCCCTTTTTGAATTTCCGCTCGTAACTCATCTGGGTAAAACCAGTGACTTCCCGAAAAGTCATTCGGATTATAGACTGGTGTTTTTCCTAAAGGGAATTCATACACCTGCATAAAAGACACCACTCCATCCTGCTCGGGGGTTAATTTTCCTAGCACGCGATATCCTTTCGCGTCAACATCTATCCCTAATTCTTCTCCCGTTTCTCGTTTAAAAGCAGCAGGATATGACTCACCACTTTCCACATGACCACCCATACTAAAATCAAGTGCGTTAGGAAATATTTTTTTATGAGGTGTTCTTTGAGGTATCCACAGTTGACCTTTGGAATTGATACCAAAAGCGTTTACGACTCGAAAGTTTGAGGCATGTTCTTTGTATATAGCTGAACGTGGTTTTCTGTCAATAACCTCATCATTTGCATTGACTACATCAAGGTATTCTTCGGTTTGCTGAGGTTGTTTTTCTCTTTTTTCAATCATACGCTTTTCTTTTATCCAATAACAATATCTATTGACTCCTGCCTGCTTTCTTATACCATAAAAGCAGTAAATTTTGCTATACCTCGGTTTATATTCCTCCTGAAGAAAGTTTTGTTTAATATTACCCATCCCTTTGACTTCATTGATCTCCTTTGATACAATACCGCAAACTATGCCACGCGGCACGCCGGAAGGCGAGACCAGACTAATACAGGGGGAAGAAGGCGGAAGAGGTTCAATCCTTGTTGACGTGGTATCTCCTCATACAGATGAGCCTTTAACAGAACCAACATCTTCATCAAGAAGAAATCACATAGCGCTTGTTGGCATGTACGGCGGAATGTGGAAAGAATATAACCCAGGTTGTTATATGATAGGGTATAAAACTCATCAAGAACTGCAAAAACGAATTCCAGGAGCAGAAATAGATATTTTTTCTATTGATAATAAAGGAGAATATGAGGATATTCAGACCGAAAACCTTTATGGACTACCCATTAATTATTTTTCCAGAAGACATCAAATGCGTGTGTTAAATGAAGTCCTCCCTACCTACGACGCTCTTGTTATTGGAGGAGATATTGTTTGGGGTGGAGACGATGTAGCTCCTGACAATGACATTTTTTTCTTAAATTCTGAGCAATTTCAAGGCACCCGTAGTCCTGTTGTTGTTTTTAACGCAGTTCATACATTTTATACAGATGAAAATATCGACTCCCAGAGAGAAAAACTTGAGAAAGCAGTTGGGAGAGCAGCATATACGTCTGTCAGAACAGAAGCTATCAGAGATCGACTCCAAAGGATAGGAATAGAAGGAGTACAGTTTGTACCAGACCCAGTATTAGACCTTGATCCGGCTACTTTTAAAGGTTCTCTTGGAGATTTTCCCCTTCCCCAATCAGAAAAATCAGTCATTGGAGTCTCTATAAGAGAAAAATTATTCGGTGAAATAGCTGGTTTCCTTGAGTCAGTGGATTTGAGCAAATATGCAGTGTTGGTATTCCCATACAGTCGTCAGTACCGCCAACTTGAAACAGTTATGAAGTTAAAAGATCAATTTGGAACACAACTTAATTATGCAGAAACCTATCTTAACCCATTTGAAAGTTTCGACTTTATCGGCAAATTAGATACCCTTGTTACAGACACCTATCATGGGCTTATTGCTGCAATTATTCAAGATGTGCCTGTGGTATCTCTGGACGTAGAAGAAGAGGCGACTTCAAGAAAAGAGCAACTTTTTCGACAACTTGGCATGAGTACATACGGAAACATTCGGCTTGCTTATAATGACCCGCAAAATACTGGGACATTAGTAACAGAACTTAGTAGTCTCATACCCGCTCCATTATCTGCATCTAAGGAATATTTGACGAAAGCTCAAAGCAGTATTAGGACTCACTATGATACCATTGCTCAGATAATTTCTCGCTCACATTAACGGGAGTGATTTTCCAGAGATTTTAGTTCTTTTTCAGTTGGTCAAAGGGAACGGTGATATTTTCAGGAACGCTTGTACCAAATATTTCTGATATCACATTCTGTGATATTTTCTTTCCTTCAATAACAAAAAAATTGCCTAAATCTTCTATTGCAATCAAATCTAATTGATAGTCTTTGAAACGAAAATATCTGATTGTCTTTTTTTGTACACAGTGTATGCCATATTTATTTTCTAATTCCCTTTTTATCTCTTCCATAGCTTCCAATTTCTCTTCTTTGATATATTGAAAGGTATTTTCCTTTTTTTTTAATACTATAAGAAAATTCCCTTGCTGACTTTGTTTAATTTTCAGGACTTTTCCAGGCGGTTGATTAAAATAAATCTCATTGCTACTCACTTCATTAACAAATCTTGCTCCTAAGTTTACTACTTTTCTTTCTAATTCTGAGGCATTTTCAATCCTAAATTTCAATTCTTCAGTCATAGCTTTACTTATATTATAATATGTTTCTTTGCGCTTTCCAATATAGTGATTTCTTAGCGTACATGTACGTAGAAATCGGGGTGGTACCCTATAAAGGCATGAATGTTGGTGTTGGAAATACCATAAATTCGCCATTCTGACTCATAAAATCGCCAGTTTCTTCTTACCCGAAGCACCACAAAGGCAAGCAAGGAAAGTGATATAATTTTCTGGTATGGGACTGTTTGATGAAATCAGAAAGACGTTCAGGTTCCGGCAGAGAATTTTGATAAAAGTACAAAATGATATTCCCATTACTTTCAAATTGACCCTACCAAAAATTTACCTGTTCTGATTCCTCACTATCACAGACGTCTGAAAAGGTATTGCATTCACTTTTTGCTCTACAAGTTGGCTTGTACTTGCGCTTGTTAGAGAAAAATTGATTTGTATGAACGGAGCATCACTTGCGCTTCTTTGGGTACAAAGAAAAGAACACGAATTTGACACCAAGCTTACCGCAGAAGTATCAAGAAGAGAAGCACTATTTGAAGCTATCGTTTGTTGTGGCGGGGTACCAACTGTTCCATTGCAGTCAAATACAGCTTGCGTCCCATCAACAGTTGTTATGGTTATACTTGACATAGGTGTAGGCGTAGGTTGTGAACTACACCCTGAATCCAAACTGGCAGCATTACGGATCATTTTCGACATTTGAGAGATTGCATAATCGCCATTTTGTTTGACTGCGGACACAGTTGTTGTCTTATTTGTCCCGCGAAGTATCGAAGCTAAAATAGCAGTAATGACTATTCCTACCACTATCATAATACTCATAACAGTCAGCAACTCAATCAAGGTAAAACCTTTTTGATTTTTCATAGTTATGGTGCGGGCTGTACATCAAGGCTTGATAAACATGACGTCAATGTTACATTATGACAATACGTACTCCTTGTTTTGCATTTACCGTCATTCCATGATACAGCAAGCGTTGATTTCGTGCTTACTCCGCCACACACGGCGGCATTACGATTGATAGTTACTTTACGGACAAACTCAGTTTTTATATTTACTGTGCAGGGAGTTGCTATAAAACATTGACTGTCATGACAGTTCTCCGGTATACAATACGTTCCTGCTAAGGATGAAAAAGTGCCATAGTTCTGGTCACGAATATTGCGCATAATTTCCATACCCTCCTGGGCATATTGCGTTGCTAAATTTTGATTTTTCCCAAAATTAGCATTATTAAGTGCTGACAAGATCACAACTATTAACGAAGACATGATAATGCTTAAAATTCCCAAGGCAATCAACACTTCCAGTAATGTTTGACCTTTTTGTAATTTCATTGAATAACTCCTGTTTGTGTTATCGTAATTTTTTTTGTTCCCCCATATCCAGTAAGCACTACTTTACCGGCACCGTCTACGCCGCCACTTATTGCATTAAAATAAAATGTGTCGGACGTCGTACCGCTACCTATTGAAGTGCCAGAAATAAATTTTGTTGTGCTAATGGATATATTTTTCGCCCCGCATACTGCTAGTAAATTATACCCTTCATAGGCTTGGCATGAAGAGCAATAGCCTCCTTTACAACATATGACAACTTTATACCCGCTAAATTCATCACTATTCGCGCATTGACTTGGCTTTACTTGTGAAAATGCCCGCGATTTTGCTACTTGCAGCGTTGCTGTAACATCTTGAGCAGCTGTAGTTAATTTTTGTGTATTCCCATATTGCACAAACGCAGCAATACTTACTCCTGCCAGAGTAGTCATAATAAAAAATACCACCAGCAATTCAATGAGAGTAAAACCAATTTGACTTTTGAGGGACTTTATTTTCATAGTTGTTTCTTTCAGTCAACTGGTACCTGTCACTGGTCAATTGTCAAATTTCATTACGGATTTGTTACTGTAAAATAATATGCTGGTGAACACGTTAATGATCCTGAAGTGGGATCTGTAGCAGTCCCCTCAGGATCATTAGTATTTTCCAGACAGGATACTAACGTATAGGTTGAAGTGTTACTATTGTAGTAATACTGTGTGCCGGATAAAGGATCGCATGGAACAGATTGCATATATGTTGTATTTCCTATACTGCCATTTTCCGTAAATTTTTCCCCGCATACAGGTATACCACCTGTTGCCGGATAGGCAGTTTGATCAGAGCGATATAATTCAAGCGCTGATTGGATTTGTCGCAAATTTGATTTTCGCTGTGCATCTCTCCCTCTTTGCCGGACATTAACAAAATTCACCATTAACAACGCCGCCAAAATCCCAATAATAGAAACCACAACCAAGAGTTCTATAAGAGTAAAACCAGCAACTAGTTTATTTCTAAGCTTAAACAAATCTCGTTCCATAGTTTCTTTTTTGTCACTCTAAGGTGTTACATTTGAACTGCCCACACTATAATTACATGTTTTTCCGCTACCGCACGCGCCAGCCGCTATACCATTCGCGCTAATACTTGCGCATATACCAGTTCCCCCGCTGGAACATACTTGAGGATCAGAGATTCCTCTCTCCAAACTGGCATATAACCAGTACGCCTGCCCTGTTGAATAATAGGCATATATTCTACTTGCTGTGCTGGGATCAGCGGGAACTTTCGCTGTATATGGCTGCCACGCACTCCCCCATAGTACCGGACTACCACCAAAGACAATCTGATAATTTACATTACTTTGCGGATATTGTCCTTTATCATTATAATATAACTCTAACGCTTTCTGGATTTGTGAGAGATCTGATTTACGCCGCGCATCATTTGCCTTCTGGATTTGTGAGAAAGGATTTAATTGGGTTAATAGTAATGCTGATATCATCCCCATGATGGCTAAAGCAATCATTAACTCTATTAGAGTAAATCCCGCATTACAAGAACTTTGTAATTTTTTCCCTGTATTTTTCATTACATTAAAAAAATCTACTGATAACCTGTTGCCATAAGCTTTGACCATAGAAAAAACAGATTATTGTTCCAAAAACTAAAAACGGACCAAAAGGAATAGTTGTACCACGCAATTTCTTCTGCTTGCCTATAATCAGTATGGAAGCTATAAGTGCTCCTGTCAAGAACGCGATATACAAACTGAGCACAATCTGAGGAAAACCTAAAAATAACCCAAGTAAAAAAACAAGCTTTACGTCACCAAATCCCATCCCGCGTCCCTTAGTAATAAGAAACAGGAAAAAGAAAAATGCAAATGCAGCAAGTGCTGATAAGAGATGAGGTATCAAGACGTTAGATTGGAGAAAGTTGTAAGGAGTAAGGAATAAGTAGATAAAAGAGCCTATGATTGCAGGAAAAACAATTTTATCGGGGATAATGCCGTATTTCATATCGCAGATAAAAATGGCAATCAAAGCTGAAATAATAAATAGATCATACACCAAAGATAAAAGATTTAGACTATGTAATAGGCCTCCATGCTGACTGACGAATATATACGTTGCTACATATAACGCTCCAGTTCCCAGTTCTGCAAGCACATACCACCACCCAAGCTTTTTATGACAATATCTGCATTTACCTCGCAAAAGGATAAACGAAAGTAGCGGAAAAAGATCATACCACGCAAGTGTATGTTGGCAAAATTCGCAGCGTGACCTGCTGTTGAAAACTGATTCATCTCGCGGCAGACGGTCTGCCAGGACATTGAGAAATGAACCCACGCAAATTCCCAAAACGAAGATAAAGATAAGTTCCAACATAATTATATAAATGTTTAATTACTACTATCTAATTTCTAAAGATAGTAGTAGTTTATCCGAAGTTTAGTTTATGTTTCTCAAATCCTTTTTTTACCAGATAGCGGTACTCACGAGCGATTCTCCATCGCTTCGCGTGCGCGGTAACCAGATGCGCGCGAACAACCATCACATTATCTGATTTGATATCCTGAATACCCTTAATTGTTGAGCCGGGTAAAATATACTCTCCATGTAATTTATGTTTTTGCAAAGTAAGTAACGCTTCTTCAAGTATGTGCAAAACAGGATCTATAGCAACAGTAGCTTTTACAGGAATATCTATCATAAATGTGGATTCACGCTGGGAAAAGTTGATTACTCGTTTTATGTACCCATTAGGAATAATATGCAGTGCGCCTGATTCATCACGGATGGTGAGCGTCCGCAAACCTATTGATTCAATATATCCTTCATCTGTATCATCTATTTTCACATAGTCCCCAATAGCAATAGCCCTTTGTGATAAAAGAAATACTCCGGAAATCAAATCTTCAATAAGAGAACGCGCGCCAAATCCAACCGCAACACCGATAATACCTGCTGAGGCGAGGAGGGGAGTAATATTAATGCCAAGCATCACCAGAACTACGTACAGTAAAATACCGTAAATAAGCACGGTAATGATATTGTGGATTACTGAGATATAGGTCCGGGATCGTTTAGATTCAAGATTTTTGGGAACTTTAATAACTGTACGAACCCAGCTATTTAACACTACCGCAGCAAGTACCGCAAGAGAAATAAAGAATAAAGTCCTGGCGAATAGGGGAGTCACAAAATAATTCAAATTCATACTATGACTTATCATAACGCATTTTACAAAATTTAGAAATAACAAGTATTCTCTATACAATTAACTATTTACTAACCAAATAAATAGTTCTTACTATATATAAATGTACTGAGTGAAAATCAGGGGTATTACTGGAGACAGTAGTAGCAAGTTCCAGAGCCTACTGTGCAGGTCGCTGCACCAATATTTGTATATTTCGTATTCGGATCACTCACAACTGCTTTTGACTGCGGCTTAAAGCAGGCAACTAACGATGCACCTGTCTGTTGGCTGATAGATACTGTCCCTAGCACTGTCGCTTGCGAACCAAAGGTAGATTTCAATTCTCCCCCTGTAACGAGTGCACTAATACAGGTTCCTGTTACCGCTGTTAACAGTTGCGCACCAGTTGTATAGGTACAGGGCACAGTACCTGTATTTCCATAGTACCGGGTGTTTGCGCTAATATATTCTGCCGCCACTTCTCTTGATTGAGTATCTTGTCCTTTTTTAATTTGCTCCAGCGGATCGAGGGTTGCTAATAAGAGCGCTGCTAAGACACCGAGGATACCAATAACAACTAATAGTTCAATTAAAGTAAACCCCCTTTGATTTCTTTTCTTAAGCAGTGTTTTCATGTGTATAAATTATTATTGTCAGAATCTCTTCCGGCTGTCAATAGCCAATTTTAGAACAAAATACGAAAGAACTACTTTATAGAAGACGTCAAACTATATATTGGTGTAATAACAGAAATAATTAAAAATGCTACTCCTACTCCAAGTACAACCATAATTAAAGGTTCCATAGCTGTAGTAAGTGATTTCACGGTTGTATCAACTTCACGTTCATAATATTCTGAAACTTTGAGCAGGGATTCATCCAGCTTTCCCGTTTGTTCCCCAATTTTCACCATTTCAACAATCATAGGAGGGAAAATTTTGTATGGAGTCATTGCGTCACCTACAGTAACTCCCCGTTCAATACTTGCTGCCACTTCAGTTATTGCTTCTTTATATACAGTATTTCCTGCAACGTCAGCAGTTTGCTTAAGCGATTGTACAATGAGTGTTCCGGAACTAACCAGTAACCCAAATGTACGTGTGAACTCAGCAAGAATCGTCTGGCTGATTAGTTTCCCAAAAATAGGTAACTGTAATACTACTTTATCCAAAAAACTCCTGCCGCTTTTTGTTTTACTGAGTCGTCTGAAGAGAAAAATTATACAAATAATACCCCCAAGAACAATCCACCAGAAATTGATAGTAAAGTTAGATAAACCGACTACGATTCGAGTGGGAAGAGGAAGAGGCACTCCTAAATTATCATATAATACGCCTAATTGCGGAATTACAAAAATCATCATCAAAGTCATCACTATAATCATTAGGGTGATAACAATTACCGGATACATCAACGCACCTTTAATTGTACTATGCAATTTTTGTGCTTTCTCCAGATTATCAGCAAGACGCCCAAGTATTTTATCCAAAAAACCGGATGACTCACCCGCGTTAATCAAAGAGATATAAATAGGTGAGAATACTTTAGGATATTTAGCAAGGGCATCAGAAAAGGTTCTTCCTTCTTCCACTTCTTTTACAATACCTTTTATAACAGATTGCATTGCCGCATTTTGTATCTGTTCCTGTAAAATAGTAAGCGCCTGGATAAGTGTCAACCCTGAAGTCAACATAGAAGACAGTTGTCTGGTAAATAATACAAGTTCTCCGCTTCCTCTATGAGTAAACAGAAGAAGTAATTGAGATAACGATTTTTCTTCCAGAACTTGTATTTTTATGGGAAGAAATTCTTTCCCGCGCAAAAAATATGCGGCTTCCTGAACACTTTTCGCTTCAATAAAACCTTGGACAATATCGCCTGCTTTGTTTGATGCTTTATATCGTAATTTCATATCCTTATTTCACCAAATGCATGAACTCATCAACACGCAGCGAATAACTTTTTGCGATTTCTAACGTTATTGCGCCCGATAATACCAGTTGCGCGAGTGAAGCTTCGAGCGTCATCATTCCTACATCTTGCGATGTCTGAATGACTGAGTCTATCAGATGAGTTTTACCTTCCCGAATATTTGTCGCGATTGCAGGCGTACCTATGAGAACTTCCGTGGCAGGAATTCTTCCGCCGCCAATTTGAGGAAGTAATCGTTGTGAAATAATACCCTTGAGAGTAAATGCCAATTGCATACGAATTTGTGCTTGTTGTTCTGAAGGAAACGAGTTAATCATCCTGTCAATACTTTGCGCGGCAGAATTAGTATGTAATGTGGAAAAAACCAAGTGGCCGGTTTCTGCGATAGTAATAGCCGCGGCAATTGTTTCAGGATCACGCATTTCTCCTACAAGCACCACATCAGGATCTTCACGCAATGCTGAACGAAGTGCCATATCCCAAGAAATAGTATCTGTTTTAATTTCCCGCTGAGAAAGGATACTGCTGCCTGCCGGATATAAATATTCAATAGGATCTTCAATTGTTAAAATATGTACTGATTTTGTTTTGTTAATCTCTTCAATAATAGACGCGAGTGTTGTTGACTTTCCCTGACCTGTTGGACCGGTCACTAATACAAACCCTTGTTTGAGCTGTGCAAAACTGTGACATATTTTTGGCAAATGTAATTGTTCAATCGTTTGAATTGCTTTTGGCAAAAAACGTAAGGCGCAACATAATGCTCCTTTTTGGAAATAGGCATTTACCCGGAATCTTCCAATATTTCCAAATGGTCCGCCCCCGTAGCCAATAGAAAAATCTATTTCTTTATTTTCCACAAGCAATTGTTTTTGTTCCTTGGTAACCAATGAAAAAATCATTGCATTTACACTCTCTGTACTTAATTTTGGGTACTGTGTTAAATAGATTAGTTGTCCGTCAACACGAATAGCAGGAGAGACATCCGGCAATAAATGTAAATCAGATGCTTTTCGATCAACAGTTAATTTAAATAATTCCTGAATATCCATAACGAAATTTAAAATCTTGAATTCTGAATTATTCTTGAGCTACTCTCAATACTTCTTCAATCGTAGTTACTCCTTGCAAAACTTTCAAGTAGCCATCTTGTTTCATTGCTATCATTCCATCTGCTTTAGCTTGAGCTTCTATTGCAGTGCTATCTGGATGCTGCAATACCAAATGCGCTACTTTTTCACTCACCGGTAAAACTTCATAAATACCAACGCGTCCTAAATACCCTGAATCACCACACTCGCTGCATCCTTTTCCTTTATAGATTTTGACGTCTTTGTCCGTTTGAACCGGAAAAAGCGGACCAAGAACAAGTTTCATTTCTGCAACCATTTGTTGTGGAGGGATAGAACTCTCTACACAGTGTGAGCAAATTTTTCTTACAATACGCTGCCCGACCAACGCGTTAATAGTGGAAACAAGCAAAAAGGGTTCTGCACCTAAATCAACTAAACGGGGAAGTGCACCTGCTGCATCTGAGGTATGCAGTGTGGAAAAAACTAAATGACCTGTCAAAGCTGCTTGTAATGCCAGATCTGTTGTCTCTTTATCCCGGATTTCTCCAACTAAAATAATGTTTGGATCCTGCCGCAGAAAAGCACGTAACCCTGAAGCAAAGGTTAACCCAACACCGGGGTTAATCTGCACCTGATTAATCCCGGGCATTTCATATTCAACAGGATCTTCCAAGGACATGATATTAACCCTGGTTGTGTTCAAACGTGACAAAACCGAGTAGAGTGTTGTCGTTTTTCCAGAACCTGTTGGTCCGCAGACAATTATAATGCCGTGCGGCTTGAGCATCGCGGTTTCTAAATTCTTTAATGCTATCCCACCTAGTCCAAGTTCAACTAAAGAAGGAATACCTCCTGATTTACGTAGTAAACGCATAACAATTTTTTCTCCATGTACTGTTGGTAATACAGAAATACGCAAATCAACTTCCTTATCTGCTACTTTGAAATTAAAACGTCCGTCTTGGGGAGATCTATGCTCATCAATTTTCATTTCAGATAAAATTTTTATACGGGAAATAACCGCTTCCTGTACACTTTTTGGCAACGTTAATCTGTCATACAAAATTCCATCGATTCTATAGCGTACACGCATTCTATCTTCAAGCGGCTCAATATGCACATCAGACGCGCGGGAATTTACTGCATACTCCAGAATTGTTGAAACAATTTTTGCAATCGGTGCTTCTGTAATAATTTCTGCAATTTGTTTGCTGTCTACAGTTTTTGTTTTGGCACTAAATTCTTCCGTTTGTTTAATCGCTTTCCCGACTTCACCTACCAATTCTTGTCTGTATTGTGTATTAATCGCAGTTTTAACATCATCAGGATTTGCCGCATACGCCTTGATAATCAATCCAGTTTTCTGACGGATAAACTGTAACGCATCTAAATCAACAGGATTGCTCATCGCTACAGATAGAGTTTTTGTTTTTTCATCATACGCAAAGGGAACCAGATTAAATCGTTCGACAACTACGCGGGAAATGAAACTTAATGCCTGTGGAGAAAATGCCGTTTGCGATAACGCGATATATGGTATACCCAGCAATGTAGCTTTTGCTTCAATAAGCTTTTCATTAGAGACAATATGCTGCGAAGACAAAATACTCTCTACTGTTTGCCCCGTACTTGCTCTTTTTACTTTGACATTTTCATATTGTTCAAGTGAAATCGTATGATCAGTAAGTAAAATATCAAGAATTGTCTGTTCTCCCATATCATTGATTGCAGAATTCATGACATTGAGTGAGCCAGAAGATGATGGTGGTTGTATATCGGGCATTACTTTTATCATAGGCAATAGTACGCTATAATGTCAACGTCACCTCTAACGTCTTTGCGATCCCCCGATTGAATCGGGGGAGAAGCAATCCCGTAGAGGTCAGCACGAATTACAAAAGACGGGATTGTTATGACCAGCTACTTAATTATTTCTAAAACAACCTTAAACGCGGAGCAACATGCACTAAATATTATTAACAAGCATGCCATTGATCCTTTAGATATCACTTATCTAGAAACCGAGGGGAGTATCGGTATTGAAGAGGTACGGAACTTACAAAAAAAACTCATGCTCAAACCTTTCAAAAGCAAAAATAAAGCAGTGATTATCAAGAATGCTCAAGACTTAACACTTGAAGCACAAAATGCCTTTCTCAAAACGCTTGAAGAACCACCCAATCACACATATATTTTTTTGCTCGCCCAAACAAATAATACATTGTTACCAACCATTCTTTCCCGCTGTACAATTATTCAACTCAAAGAATTTATAGAAATTTCAGCAGAAGAAACAAAATTACTCACAGAACAAATACAAAACAGTTTTTCTGCGTCAATTGGAAGTAAACTAAAACTAGCTGAAAAGATCAGTACAAATAAAGACACTGCTTTGCAATGGTTAGAAAAGGCAACTATTTGCATGAGACAAATACTGTTAGAAATAGTAAACAATCATCAAATATCAAACCAAAACGCGCTTCATGTTTCATTTTTACATAACATACAGGAAACGTATAAAATAATAAAAACGACTAATGTAAATCCTCGAATTGCGATAGAAAGTTTGTTCCTTAATTTTTAAGCAAGACCGTCTTTGCGATCCCCCGATTGAATCGGGGGAGAAGCAATCCCGTAGGGGTTAGCACGAATTACAAAAGACGGGATTGCTTCGTCGTCCCTTCTCGCAATGACGTAATACTATGTTTACCGATAAAATTCTTAAAGAACTCATCACTAAGTATCCAAAACCATCCTGGTCTGACAGAAGTGAATTTTTATTTGAAGACCTGATAGACACGATCATTTCCCAACAACTTTCCGGCAAAGCCGCTGAAAGTATTTTCAAACGGTTTAAGCTCTTGTTCAAAACTGAAACTTTTCCTACACCCGAAGACGTTCTTGCAGTAGAGCAGGGAAGTATCAGAGCAATTGGCGTTTCCAACGCGAAAGAAACATATATTCGTAATGTAGCGCAGGCATTTATAAATAAAGATATAGAAATTGAGAAAATAAAAAAAATGACAGATCAAGAAACTATTGAAACATTAGTGAAAATAAAAGGGATAGGGAAGTGGAGCGCGGAAATGATTTTGATCTTCTGCCTCAACCGTCCTGACGTATTTTCTATGGGAGATTTGGGACTGAAAAACGCGATTAAGAATTTGTATGGGATAACAGAAAAAGAAGAAATCATAAAATTAGTAGCAACCTGGAGCCCGAATAGATCACTAGCCTGCTGGTATTTATGGCGATCATTGGAGAATAGATAAACCCGCATTGTCAACCGTTGAATAGGCCCGAACTTTATGCTAATATAGTTGAAATGGCAAACAAATCCTCAGCCCCGATTCAATCGGAGTCAGAATACTCAGCACAGCAAATCCAGGTATTAGAAGGTCTTGAACCAGTCAGAAAACGCCCTGGTATGTATATCGGCTCAACCGATATTATTGGGTTGCATGAATCACTACGGGAAATTATTGATAATGCGGTTGACGAAGCATTAGCAGGCTTTGCGAAAAATGTCTGGATTAGTCTCAATGCAGATGGCTCTGCAACAGTTGCGGATGACGGCCGCGGTATTCCTGTGGATATTATGCCGCAGTTCAAAAAATCTGCTTTGGAAATTGTCATGACCAAACTTCATGCAGGCGGTAAGTTCGGAGGCTCAGCATACAAAATTTCAGGAGGTCTGCATGGGGTAGGTTCTTCTGTCGTAAATGCACTTTCAAAATACATGTGGGTGGAAGTAAGACGGGATAAAAAAGTCTATAGACAAGAATATAAAGCAGGAATTCCCCAAACAGAAGTTGAGATTGTCAAAGACGAACGCGGCGCAAAAATGTTCACACAAAAACTATCACGCAACGGAACAACCGTCACATTTTTTCCTGATGATTCTATTTTTCAAACTGTTACCTTTGAATTTGACACAATTAAGAAATTGATACGCGAGCGTGCATTTTTAGTACCAAAACTCTACTTCCATCTCTATGACCATCGTGAAGGAAAAGAAAAAGAAGTTAATTACTATTTTGAAGGCGGCATTACTGCTCTTGTTGAAAAAATTAATGAGAATAAAGAACCTGTTCACAAAGCAATTTCTATCAAAAAATTAGAAGGAGATGTCGAAGTAGAAGTCTCACTCCAGTTCAATAGCAGTTACACGGAAAACGTCGAATCCTATGTCAATGTCATTAATACCATCAACGGAGGAACACATTTAACCGGATTTAGAATGGCTTTGACTCGGGCAATTAATGATTACGGCAAAAAAATAGGGAGCTTTAAAGAAGAAGGGGATTCAATAGTTGGAGATGATACCCGGGAAGGATTGACTGCTGTTGTGTATATTAAAATGCCCCAGGATAGAATTCAGTTTGAGGGACAAACAAAAGGAAAATTAGGCAATTCGGAAATACAGCCGCTTGTTCAGCAAATAGTGAAAGAAGGCTTATCTGTATATTTTGAAGAAAATCCTTCAGACGCACGAAGAATTTTGGAGAAAGTATATTTGGCTGCAAAAGCCAGACTCGCTGCGCGAGCTGCTAAAGAAGCAATTCTCAGAAAAGGCGCACTTGAAGGTTCCACGTTACCGGGAAAACTCGCGGATTGCCAGGAAAAAGATCCAAGCATTTCAGAACTATACCTTGTGGAAGGCGATAGTGCAGGGGGAAGTGCCAAGCAGGGAAGAGATAGAAAATTTCAGGCAATATTACCATTAAAAGGTAAGATCTTAAATACAGAAAGAGCACGATTAGATAAAATCATAGAACATGAAGAAGTAAAGAACTTAATTATTGCTTTAGGGATGGGAATAGGGGAGAGTATCAAATTTGAGAAACTCCGTTATCACCGTATCATTATTATGACAGATGCTGATGTCGACGGCCAACATATTGAAACTCTTATCTTAACTTTCTTTTATCGCCACATGCCGGAAATTGTTAAACAGGGTATGTTATATATTGCTCAACCTCCGCTCTATAAAATCACCCATGGTAAAACAATAGCTTGGGTATTGACCGATCAAGAAAAAGATGACTATATTAAAAAACTTGGAAGCGGCGTAAAAGTAGGAACACAAAGATATAAAGGTCTTGGAGAAATGAACCCTGAGCAGTTATGGGACACAACCATGAATCCAAAAAATAGAAGTTTAAAACAAGTAATGATAGATGATTTGGAAGCAGCGGACGCAGTCTTTACTATGCTCATGGGCGACGAAGTCCCCCCAAGAAAACACTTTATACAAAGCAACGCGCACACGGCGACACTAGACATATAAATTCGAATTTCGATATTCATATTTCGAGTTTAAACTGAAGGGGGGTGAATATATATACTATGGATGATAAAAAATTACAAATTGGAAAAAATCCGGCAGCGGGAGAAGTAAATGTTTTAGTTGAAATTCCAAAAGGAAGCAGTATTAAATACCAAGTTGATGAAGCATCAGGATACATGTTTGTTGATAGGTTTCTGTATACAGCGATGTATTTCCCATTCAACTATGGACATATTCCACATACTTTAGCAGACGATGGAGATCCTATTGACGCTATGGTATTATGTGATGAAACTTTAATACCGGGATCAGTAATCCCATGCCAAATTATCGGCATGCTGGAAATGGAAGATGAAGCAGGCATTGATACAAAGCTCATCGCGGTTCCAACAAAAAAGATTGACCCAATTTATGGGGTATATACAGATATTACAGATGTACCACAAGCGTTAAAAGATAAAATGAGACACTTTTACGAAAATTATAAAACACTAGAGCCCAAGAAATGGGTCAAGCTGAAAGACTGGAAAGACAAAGCAACTGCACTGGAAGCAGTGAAAAAATCTATACACTAATGTATCCGAATGCTTACTGCGAATGAACGCGAATATATCTTTTTATTCGTATACATTCGCAGTAACAATTCGTGTAAATTCGTATGGCAGAAATAGGTAAATTAATCAAAACAGAAATTGTAACGGAAATGAAAAAGGCGTACTTGGATTACGCTATGTCTGTTATTGTCTCGCGCGCATTACCTGATGTAAGAGACGGCTTGAAACCAGTCCATCGAAGAATTCTCTATGGCATGCATGAATTAAATCTCGTGCATACATCTAAATTCACCAAAAGCGCAAAAATTGTCGGAGAAGTCATGGGAAAATTCCACCCCCATGGAGACGCGCCGATTTATGACGCCTTAGTTCGCCTGGCACAAGACTTTTCCATGCGCTATCCACTTGTTGACGGCCAGGGAAACTTTGGCTCCCTAGATGGCGACCCCCCGGCACACATGCGTTATACGGAAGCTAGGATGAAGCCTATAACTGCTGAAATGCTCCATGATATAGATAAAGAAACAGTAGAATTCAGTCCGAATTTTGATGCTTCAGAAAAAGAACCAAATTATTTACCGGCAAAACTGCCGAATCTTCTGCTCATGGGTTCAGAAGGTATTGCCGTTGGTATGGCAACAAAAATTCCGCCGCATAATTTAGGAGAAGTAATTGATGCAGTAATGGCAATGATTGGGAAAACCAATGTTGTAAAAGAACCAACTGACCTCCTTATTCCCCAACAGACCACGAGCTCGCATATCTCTTTAACTTCCGACATTACCGTTGATGAGCTGCTGCAGCATATCAAGGGTCCTGATTTCCCTACAGCAGGCATGATTTATGATATCCAGGAAATCAAGAATATCTACGCGACAGGTAAAGGTCGGGTCTTAATCCGCGGAAAAGCGGAAATTGAAGAAATTGGCAATGGGAAATCAGCAATTATCATCACAGAATTGCCTTATCAGGTTAACAAAGCCCTCCTGGTTGCGAGAATTGCCGACCTGGCAAAAGAGAAAAAAGTAGAAGGTATTACTGATTTACGGGATGAATCAGATAGACACGGATTGCGTGTGGTTATAGAACTCAAACGTGACGCTTCACCAAAGAAAGTTCTCAACAATTTATACAAGCATACTAATTTACAAACGACCTTCGCTGCAAACGTTGTTGCATTGGTCAATGGAAGACCGCAGACATTAAATCTCAAAGTCATTTTGGAAGAATATCTCAAACACCGGTTCATCGTTGTCACCCGCCGATCGGAATTTGAACTCAGACAGGCAAAAGCAAGACTGCATATTCTCGAAGGACTTAAAATCGCTGTTGACCACATTGACGCAGTCATCAGAACAATTCGTGAATCAAAAGACCAGGAGACTGCAAAGCAGAATTTGATGGAGAAATTTAAGTTATCTGAAATTCAAGCTACCGCTATTTTGGATATGCAACTTCGAAGACTCGCGGCTCTTGAGCGGCAAAAGATTGAAGATGAGTTATTGATGGTCAAAGAAACGATCGCGTATCTTGAGGACTTACTCTCTCATCCGGAAAAAGTACTGACAGTCATTAAAGAGGAATTAACCAAACTCAAAGAAAAATATGCAGATCCGCGACGAACAAAGGTATACAAAAGTAAAGTGGGTGAATTTTCAGAAGAAGATCTCGTACCAAATGAACCTACGGTTATCACTATAACTACAAGCGGATATATAAAAAGACAAAGCCTCAATAGTTTCCGTATGCAACATAGGGGAGGCAAAGGAGTTATCGGTATGACAACCAAAGATGAAGACAGCATTATGCATATCCGGTATGCTTCTACCCATGACAACATTTTATTCTTCACTAACAAAGGCAAAGTATATCAACTCCGTGCATTTGAAATCGCAGAATCACAAAGAACAAGTAAAGGCACAGCCATTGTCAATTTATTAAATATTGAGCAAGGAGAAACAGTAGAGTCATTTATATCTTATGGCAAAGGACAAAAAGGAGCATATGTATTTTTGACAACCCGCAACGGCACAGTCAAAAAATCAAAAGTGTCGGAATTCGAAAATATCAGACGCAGCGGTATTGTAGCGATCAAATTAGACAAGGGGGATGAACTAGTCTGGAGTCAGCTTACTAGTGGTGATGATGATGTCATGCTCGTTACAAAAGAAGGAAAAGCAATTCGATTTTCAGAAAAAAATGTCAGGCCCCAGGGAAGAGCAACACAGGGTGTGAGAGGTATCAAAATTTCTTCAGCAGATCAAGTCATCAGTATGGATGTCATTACCAAAGACGACAAACAAGCGCAATCATTAACTATTATGGAAAATGGCTTAGGCAAAAAAACCATGGCATCAGAATTCAGGGGACAGAGCAGGGGAGGGGTAGGAGTAAAAGTCGCCAATATCACTCCCAAAACAGGCAAAGTAGCTTTCGCCCAAGTCATCCCGCCAACCTGTAAAGCAGTTATCATCACATCCAAACGCGGACAAGTAGTAAAGATAGACCTCAATTCTATCCCCAAACTCTCCCGGGCAACTCAAGGCGTTATTCTCATGCGCTTTTCCAACGCGAATGATTTAGTTACGTCTGCAACATGTATTGAAGAGGCTGAGGAAAAATAATAGTAAATGAAAAAGTAAAAAATAATTTTTAATTTCAAATTTTCATTTTTACTTTTTCACTTTTATTTTTTAATTTATGATAATTTCCGGTCGAGAACTCGCTGAACAAATCCTAACCAACCTTTCTTTTAGAGTGAAGAAACTCCAAGAAACATATGATGTAACGCCGCATATGGCAATTGTCAGGATAGGAGATGATCCGGCTACTACTTCCTATCTCAATCAAAAAGAAAAAATGGCAAAAAAAATAGGTGCTGAAATTAGTATCTATACCTATCCTGCTGATGCCACGCAAGAAAAACTAACAGAAGCGTTGAAATTTCTGCAGAAAGACGCAGAAGTTCATGGACTCATTTTACAATTGCCTTTTCCAAAAGAATCTACACAACTACAGCAGGAAAAGCTTTTGATGGAAATTGGTCCGGAAAAAGACGTTGACGGCTTCCATCCGCAGACAAAATTCGTTGTCCCTCTCGCTGCGGCAGTCATAGAAATTTTAAAAGAAATTCATTTCCGCAAAGACCCATTAGAAGAAATACCATTCCACATGTGGCTGGAATCACGAAATATTGTCGTCATGGGCAAAGGCAAAACAGGAGGCCAGCCGACAATTACGTTATTACAGCAGCTTGGTCTAAAACCAGTCGTGATTGACAGCAAAACAAAAAATCCGGAAGCACTCATAAAAACAGCAGATATTCTCATAGCCACAGTTGGCAAAAAGCATCTGATTACAAAAATTATGCTAAAACCTGAAGTCATATTAGTTGGCGTAGGCATTGGCAAGGGAGAGGACGGTAAATTTTTCGGCGACTACGACCCGGAAGCAATCAAAGACACAGCCTCCTTCTACACCCCCATCCCCGGCGGCGTAGGCCCAGTCAACGTAGCCAAACTCATGGAAAACCTGGTCATTGCCACAGAAAACTCCTTAAAAAATTAAGTATTTTCATGGTTGTAATAATCAAGCGCGCTTGCTATAGTAGCATATATGGCAGCTACTGATCAGATTCTACAAGAACTAAAATCTCTTAACACCAAGCTCACTGAGCAAGGCACAGTCATTGCCAGACTGGAGCAAGGACAGAAAAGCTTAGAGCAAGGACAGAAAAGCTTAGAGCAAGCACAAGCGCAAACTAAGACAATGTTAAAAGTTCTTGAAGCCGGACAAAACGATATACGAGAGAACATGGTAACAAAAACAGAAATGCAGGATATAAAAATAGTGCTTGTGAAGCACCAAAAACGGATTGAAAATTTAGAAGAAAATACCAGTACTCCCAATCCTCATAAAAACTGATTTCGCTTTATTATTCTCATCTTCTATGCTTTGTGATATAATACTACAGTGTTAATAAATATACCGTGAGCTTAAAAAGTACCACTATTCGTGTCACGCAAGTAAATCCGCGCACTCCTCTGAAATGTTTGTCTAATAGAACATTACCTGAAGACAGAGCAAGAGATTATCATACCATTCGTTGGCTTTTTGCAATCCCAAAAGAAGATTTTCCACATCTAGCAACACTTCTTACTTCTCAGGAACAGTATGATTTAGCTGCAGCGCCAACTGATGAGCATGAACTTTTAGACAGCAATGAAAAGGGAAAACCAATAACCTATGCAATTCACACCCCGGAAGGACAATTGGTTGGATCAGAAAGAATCGCGAACAATGAATACAACTTATGGCGACAGGGCAACTTTGTTATATATATAGATACCCAACTTAGGTATTTATCAGCGACTGATGAAGGACAAAAACTTCTTGATCAAATCGATCAGCAACCAACATTGCAATTTGAGAGACTTGCAGCACATATTACAGGTGAAAAGGAAGCAAGGCTTGTCAGAAAACTTACGAAATTTGCTATAGCTGCATCTCTTGAAGAATTGTCTGAATTACCCCATCCGCTTCCTGAGATAAGTTATGTTTTAGTAGACCAACCGAACAATGAAACTAATGAAACTGAGGAACAAGAACATAGAGATGTTTTTGGTGAAAACTTAGAATATGTTTTACCCCTTCAAACAGTAGGGCTTAATGAACAAAACCAAGTACAATTGTATGATGTTGTAGCCGTACGTTTTCGAACAATAGAGTATATCAATAATGCTAAAAAAATTTTAGAAGCTGCTAATTCTAAAAACTCAAATCAGGATGACTTAACGGAATATCAAAAAAAGATTGTCCAAGAACTGATCGAAATTATTGCTATTCTTAATCCTCCAATTCCTCCGGAGAATGAGTTTCCTTCTGCCGCGTAAAAATTAGCCTCATCCAGACCCGAATTTAGGCCCATAGCATTATGTTGCTTGTTGACAAAGACCATTTTTCTAGTATAATTAAGTCCCAGAAGCATAAAAACTTCTGTTTTTTTATACCAAAAATATGAAGAAAACAGTTTCTGGAAGTAAAGAAAAGCAATTTTTTGTTCTTTGTCCAAGAACTAATGTTCACTAAACAGCCTACGGCTGTTTTTTTTTAACTTTTTTGAAAATAACATTATGCTAATTGAAACCTTAGGGAGAACTGCATCAACCATAGCACCTTCTCCTGTTCCTAACTGGAGTATTGATACTGTAATTAATCATTCTTTGGTATTTCCGAAAATAGGTGTATATCCTCTCCAATCGTTAACAGAAGCCGTCGATCACAAGCGTACAGGAAGTTATATATCAAAATATTTAGGAAAAGAAGTTACAAGCTATACGGAACGCCGTAGCGCAGTTGAGACAAATGATCACAAAGAAATTTTATATCAAAGTTATTTTTCGGTAATAACGGAAGATGATACAGTAACTTGGCTTCAGGTAACTTCGCGAAACAAGTCGCTTACAAATGTAACTACTATTAAAACATATGCACCAGATACTATTGATTTATTAGTCGGTAATATTGACTCAGATGAAGCACAAGGATATTTAAAAGCTTTACGAGGCATAGATGAGACAACAGCGGTCGCAAGAGTTGTCGGGTTGTTTGAAAATCCCTATCCTACAAATACTACCAAGACAACCTCACCAGAACAGATTCGCATTGCTACTTCAAGAATCTATGGAGCAATCAGAACAATTGCCCACCCTGAAGAAACAGAACCAGAAAGAAGACAATGGATTGCTGAGAGTTTACCACCGTACCTTAGACTAAGGGCAGAACAGTTTGTAAATAACTACCAGCCGCAGATGCACACTTTACAGGAAATGCAAGATGGTCAAGAAGTAAACATTGCCAAAGGCGATCAAGAAAATATTTTACAAGAGAATGATGATATGATTATGTATCAAGGAAGAGAAATAAGAATTAAAACTGACAATAATGAAACAACTTCTGTGTGGGCATATCCGACTTTATCCAAGGAAATAAATCGTGCAGGGTATGTAGTTACTACACAACCTATAACAGTTGATAAAGTAACAAATGCTGAGGTAAGAATAGAAGGTATTTGTACCCATTGCCAAACACAAGGATCAGATCAAGTTGGAGAGAACACCAAAAATTCTAAGGACCATACATGCGGACAAGATTTTCAAAAGACATTGCATAAGGGTCTACGTGAACCACGAACTGTTATGATTGCCGTTATCTTTGACGATTGTAAAGCCCACGGTGGAGTTTTTCATCCAATTGAACAAAGCGGAGGCGGGATTACAAGAGGAAAAGAAACAATTTTTAGTTCAGGCATTATAGAAAAAACCTATCATGATAGAGTTATTGCACGGGCTAACACTCTTGCCCATACTGATTTTCGTACTCATGGTGGTAATGATTTCGCTGCGCAAATACTATTATATAGTGTAGGCGACAACAGTGTGCTTACAATTTATTCAGCAAATGCGTATAAACTATTATCTATGCAAACGCAAAAAGAAAAAATGAACAAACTAGTAGAGCTAACAGTTATTGATCCAAGGGATCATTTGGATTTAGATGATGAATTACTTGAAGCAGATAGAATGAGGAGAGAAAACACCGACTATCCGCCCATTATTAAAACTCCGACTTTAAAAGACACTTCATCAATTCTGACTGTAGAGCAACAAGCTAACCTAGAGAAACAAATACTCAATTAGAAAAATTTCATGTTTCTATTGACATAGAAAAGGGATTTGAGTATAGTTAAGTCCCAGAAGGCTTAATTCTGGATTTTTTTATGCCTAAACAACAATTTGATACTTCACATGTCTGGAACTTCAAACGGCTTTTGCTGGAAGAAATAAAGAAGAATGGGGGATGGGTGAATGCGCACGCGCATGCAGACCGGGCATTTACTATTAACCCTGATACGTTAGATGTATATAAAAATCATTCGCTCGAAGAAAAATGGGATTTGGTTGACGCAGTCAAACAGAATGCTACAGTAGATGATTATTACCGGCGCACTTCCATGGCACTCGAAGTGCTTATTGAACAGGGAGTAACTGCACTTGGCTCATTTATTGATTGTGATCCTGTTGCAGAAGATAGGGCAATGAAAGGAGCTTTAAAAGCACGGGATCACTATAAAGACCATATTACCGTGAAATTTATTACACAAACCTTAAAAGGCATTATAAACCCAGAAGCGAGAAAATGGTTTGATATTGGAGCAGAAGCACTGGATATAATAGGCGGATTGCCAAAGCGTGATGAACGGGATTATGGCAAAGGAGCAGAACATATTGATATTTTATTACAAACAGCAAAAAAATATAACAAGATGGTGCATGTCCACGTCGATCAATTTAATACTGTCGAAGATAAAGAAACAGAACTTCTCTGTGACAAAACCATAGAACATGGCATGCAGGGAAAAGTAGTCGCTATCCACGGCATTTCAATAGGAGCGCATCCTAAAGAATACCGGCAAAAGTTATATAAAAAAATGAGAGAAGCCCAGTTGATGATAATCGCGTGTCCGGTTGCATGGATTGATACCAAACGGACTGAAACACTACAGCCATTTCATAATTCACTCACGCCTGTTGATGAAATGATGCCTGTTGGAATAACCGTTGCCTTAGGTACCGACAATATTTGTGACTACATGGTACCGTTTTGCGATGGAGATATGTGGCAGGAGCTAAGTTTACTTGCAACCGGCTGCAGATATCCTGAGCTTGATGAACTAGTTAAGATTGCAACGATTAACGGAAGAAAAGCAATTGGCCTCGCATAGATTTCACATTACAATAGTAATAATAATCCCAAAAATGTAACTATAGTCCCTATAAGTTTTTGATAGAAATTACTTCTTTCTCTTAATAAAATTATTGATAAAATCACGGTGAGAATAATACTAATTAAATTAACCGCAGTTAACTGTGAAGCGTAATGATGTATTTTGAGCGCAGTGAAAAACGCGATATTCGCGAGAGCGTTAAAAACACACAGAAGAAAAAGTTTTCCAAACATCTTCTTCTCTAAAAAATGAGGAATATATTGTATCTCTTTGGGATATATAATAGATAATAAAAGAGCGGGTACTACTAGTGCCAGACTTAAGTACGTGTACACATCTAGACTTCGTAAGACATATCCAGCATTTGTATTATTCAAGCCAAAACATATCGCGGCCAAAAGCGCGAAAAACTCTCCTTTTCCAAAAGTAATATTTCTTGATTTCCAACTAACAATTACCACTCCGATAAAAATACCTACCGCACCAATGAGTTGTTTGAAACTCAATAATTCACTTAAAAGAAATGAAGAAGCCAGTATCGTAAAAAACAGACGTGTTGAGAAAACAACGGTATATTTTGAAGCTTCAATTGTTTTTAAAGATTTAAAAATAAACAAGTTACCAAATGCCAATAAAAAGACCGTGATAAGAATACTTATCCAACTTTTCATTATATGAAGAAATGTAATTTGCCCTAATACTAATCCTAGTAGGAGTATTAAAGTACCGGAAAGAAGTTGATAAACAATTGCGTAAGAGATTGGTTTACTCTGTGTACCTTTGAGGAGAACTTTCTGCAGAAGAGTCGTAAGCGAAAATGAAATGACATTTACTGCCATTATCGGAATCCAAATAGAATCTGTCATTTCTTTATTCTACAACTTCTTCTAAAATATTTGTCAAACAATGCGCTCCACCTCCGGATTTTTTAAATTCTCCCAAATCAACTTCACGAGTTTCATATCCTAACTCTGCAAGCTTTTTCACAAATGTCGGATTGTCTTTTTGGCAGATAACTGTATTGCCTGTGACTATACTGTTGCCGCAGAAACCGTAAGCTTCTTCTTTAGTGAAAGGAATGAGGTGGGGGACTAGGCGTTGTAATAGTATTTGGGATACATTCGCAAAGGCCGGGGGATAATAAAAGATGGTAGTCTCATTTAACGGGAAAAAACCCACATCCAGATGATAAAACGCCGGATCTACAATGTCTAGTGACACTACAGTCTGATGAAATTCTTTGGTAAGGAATTGCGTAGTTAGTTTGTCAGAACGATAGCCATTGCCGATAAATAACATATCATTCCACAAATATGTTTCTCCGTTGCCCTCAAGATAATGTCCGTTAGGCAAATGCATAATCTCGTACCCGTTATTTTTGAACCATGTTTCATAATATTTACTTTCTCCTTGCCGTTCTTTATGACGGAAATTACTAAGTAACACTTTCTTTCTTTGCACTATTCCTTGATCAGTCGCAAAAACCATATCATGCAATCCTTTCTGCTGATCAATAACTTCTATAGTAATACCAAGGTTCTTGTATATAGCAACTAACGCCTCCCACTGTTGCATTGCACGTTGGCTGTCAACAGAACCTGGCTGCATCCATGGATTATAAACATGTTCAACGGTAAAATGAAGAGGGCGGCACATGAGGATTCGTTTGATAACTTTTTTCTTCATTATTTTTTTACAGTTTCAGCATAGAGTTTTTCTATAAGACCCTGCGCGACAGATACAGATGTCACGAGTTGGACGTTTGCAGCAATCGCTTTTTCGCGGATTGTCTGGCCGTCTGTTTTTTCTTTGTCTTTGCTTTTTTGACTGGTTGGGATATTAATGATAAGGTCAAAACGTTTGGCATTGAGAAGATCCAGCAAATTCGGCGTCATATTCGGTTGGGAAATTTTGTGGACAAGAATTGACGGAATTTTTTGCTGTTTGAGAAATTTAAATGTTTTATATGTCGCGTAGAGTTTGTACCCCATTGCATCTAATTTTTTCAAATCAGATAACAGCTTTATTTTATTCTGCCGCTTCCCAATAGAGAGGAGTACTGTTTTTTCAGAACGCTGTGCGAGACGCATTTGTAATGTATAGAGCTCAATAAACCCGGGAGAAGCGTTCTGATTGAATGCAGTTGATGCCATAAAAGTCGCGAGCTTTTCCTGAAAAATAGTATTTGGCGTTTCCAGCGCCATTACCTGCACTGTACCTTTATATAATTTCACTGTTACTTTCCCTGTTACTTTTTTATTGACTTGTTCAATATACGCATTCAAGTCATCCATCAATGGCTCAAGCCACAATGCACCATAACATAAATACCCCCATTTCGTGTCAATAATTGTCTTGAATTCATTTTCTGCCCGGGTACAGACATAATATTCCAGTTTTTCGTGCGCTGTGATAATAATCTCAGCAGCAGGTGCTTCAAATATATCCCGAATCTTCAAACCTACAACACGGTCTTCAATATGAATATTCGTCCCGATGCCATGCTTTGCTCCGATTTTATTTAAAGACCCTATCAGGTCAGTCAATTTCATTTGCTTATTATTCACACTGATAGGTAATCCTTTGACAAATTCTACAATTATTGTCTCAGGAGCATCCGGCGCCTTTTCCGGCAAGGCATTAATCAACAAAATATTTTCAAGAGGGGGAATAAGCGCGGGATTTTCTATCTCTCCGCCTTCACCGGAAATACCCCACATATTGTCATCATAAGAATACGGTTTACTTTTTGTTTGAGTTACCTCAATACCGTGCTCTTTCGCATATTCCAGTTCTTCATCCCGTCCCATATTCCACTCTCTGACAGGTGCGATGATCTTAATATCCGGATTGAGCGCTAATGCCGTTCCCTCTATGCGAACTTGGTCATTGCCTTTTCCTGTACATCCATGTGCAATAGTATCTGCGCCTTCTTGGGCAGCAATTTTCACAGCCCATTTTGCAAGGAGTGGTCTTCCCAGAGGCGTTGCCAAACGGTATCTTTGTTGGTAATTCGCGTTCGCTTTGATAGCTTTTGCAATATATTCTTCCGCGAATTCATCTTTCGCGTCGATGACATAGGATTTTGAAGCACCTAGCTTTATTGCTTTTCGCTTTATTTTTTCCAGATCATCAGCTAATTGCCCGATATCAATTGTCAAAGCTATCACTTCTGCTTTATATTCTTCCTGTATCCATTTGAGCATGACTGAGGTATCAAGACCACCGGAGTAGAGGAGTACAACCTTTTTTACTTCTCCCTTTTTCCCTTCATAGGAGGACACTTTTACGTATTCTTGTATTTTTTGCATTTATAACAATAAGTGAAGATTTTTATAAAAACTTCACTTATAATCTATGTATAGTATCTAATTTTTACTACTTTTGTCAAGCGCTTGACAAAAAGTTATTTTCTTGCTAAAGTCGTTTTTAGACATGAGAACAAATAAATTGCTTTTTATCAACGCTATCCATCAATAACTATAAGAGCCGAAAGGCTTTTTTTTTATGAAAAAAATAGATTTGACAATAGAAGATAAACAACTTTCTCTTGATTTCAATGATCACTTTGCGCATTTGGTAAAAATTAACCAAAGTTTGAACTTTGGTGCAAGAGAAAACTATACAAAACGCAATATGATGTATGTTGATGTTCCGGAGATTGTCGGCATTACCGGCGCATGCGAAAATGTAGATACGTTATTTAAAGTTGGCAATCGTTTAGGTTTACCGCTTTTCTTCTCTCAAACAGGACAACTTGCATTAGAGCAGGCACTCCAATCTTTTTCCGGTATATGGACCGTAATTCATTCAGGCAGGGATGAAGATGAAGAAGACGAGCGGCATGTCAGGCAATTCAGACTCACCGAAGAAGAATTTGATTGTACAACTATGGACATGACCCGGGAAAAGTATGATGAAGACAAAATGTATGAAGCATTACTCAAACATATCCAGGGAACAATCCAAGCTATGATTACAAAGATTCTTGCAGATAATGGAATTATACTCAAAACAGTGTATCAACGCGATGTATCAAAACTGCATTATGCTGCAACGCATGATTTTTTGCGGATTGCTTACGAAGACGGAGTGAAATTACTCAACAAAAATGGTTTTCCGGAAGTAATCTTTGGTGATGACTTGAAAGCAAATCACGAAGCCAAAATTGTGGAGCTTCTCAACAAAGGCAAAACAGAATTGCCGGTTTTTATCATGAAATATCCTAAAGAAATTAAATTCTTTAATATGAAAGTATCCAGTAACGATCACCGGGTGTGTCTTTCAGCGGATCTAATTTTCCCCTATGCTGGGGAGGGAACAGGTGCATCTGTGAGAGAACATATATTTGAAAAATTGAATGAACGACTGCTTATCTCAACTATGTACAAACTACATGTAAAACGCGGTGGTACCTATGAAGACTTTAAATGGTATTTGGATATCATGGAGAAAAAAGCGACAAATCCTCATGCAGGATACGGTATTGGTAATGACCGTGTTCTACAGTATGTTTTCGGCTCACCGGATATAAGAACTACTTCAATATTTGCTTTGTTAAATAGACAAACAGGTGATTGGGACAAAAAACGGTATGGGCAAGCAGGGATTATCGGTCTTGAGAAAAAGCATGTCTTGCTTTCTATTGGAAAATTAGAAGATAAGAAAATCTTACTACCTCATATCCAATACGCAAGTCAAAATTCGAATGTTATTTTCTACACAACAGAGAAAACGCATAAGTTTTTAGCGGAACAGGGAATAACTACGTCGCTGGTACACAAAATTTCTGAAAAAGGCAACAAGCCAAATATCGCGGATTTACTGGAAAGAAAAATATTTGATGTCATCATTAACATCCCTATGAAAGCGAAAAACAAAACAACAGAAATAACAGACGGCCAACGCATCCGCAAAGACGCAGTGAATAGCGGCCTAACACCGATCACCGACACAGAAGTCGCCGCCATGGTACTTGATAATTTGGGGAAAATAAAGTAATCTTTATTAAACACCCCATACACTCATGTTATGGTCAAAAAAAAACCTTCTATCAATAAAAAATACATCCTTTTATCGATCGGCACATTGAAAAATAAATCATTGTTATTACCCTATATCCAAAAAGCAAGCGAAAATAAAAAACTCATATTTTATGCCACTGAAAAAACTCATCGGTATTTAAAGGATCATGCTGCACCAACAACGCTTGTATATAAAATTTCTCAGAAAAATAAAACGCCAAATATTGCAGAGTTATTAGAACAAAAAGTTTTTGATATTATTATCAATATCCCCACAACAAGGGAAAAAGACAGCAAAGAGATGACAGATGGTCGCCTTATCAGGAAAAGATCTATTGAACTTGATATAAATTTAGTTACTGATATTGATGTTGCGTCAATGATACTCGATAAAGTAGCGAAGCAATAATATTTTCAGATGTATAAAAAATTTATTCTCCCAATAATTGATACATTAGATGCAGAGACAGAACATCTAGTGATTCGTGAGCTATTACACTTCCTAGAACTATCTCCTAATTGCAAAGAACTTATAGAACAGTTGACGTATAAGAAAAAAAGATTTACTGATCCACGACTTAATGTAACTATTGGCGGAATTAAATTGGACAATCCACTTATTGTAGGAGCGGGATGGGATAAAGAAAGTCGTGCAGTAAAAGCTCTATATCAATTAGGCTTTTCAGCAATTGAAGTCGGTACGATATTGACGAATCCTCAGGAAGGCAATCCAAAACCCCGTCATTTTATGCTTGCCGCAGGCGTACCGTTAAACAGATATGGATTTAATACCATTGGCATGGATGATTTTGCTAAAAATGTTGAAACATACCGGGAAATGAATATTCCGATGGGGATTAATGTCAGTAAAAACAAAGATATAGAACAAATTGATGCTCCTTATGCATTTTCAGATGTAGTAAAAAAATTCTATCATGATGGGGATTATTTTGTTATCAATGTATCTTCTCCCAACACACCGGGTCTTCGTCAGCTGCAAGATAAAGAACCTCTTACAAAAATTGTTCAAGCAGTGAATGAAACAATGGATGAGAAAACGGGTAGAAAACCTGTATTTGTCAAAATAGCACCGGATATAACCTACGAAGCGGTAAATGATGTGATTGAAGTTGTGATGCATAATCAACTGACAGGAATTATTGCAACAAATACCACACTCAATGCAGATATAAAAGAGACGTATGGAGAGCAATGGAGAAATGAGATGGGTGGGGTGAGTGGAGATGATGAAGACTTTAGAAAAATGTCCACAAACATCGTTAAGCATATTTATAAAGAAGCAGGAAATAAAATAACAATTATCGGTGTAGGAGGAATTAAAGATAGCAAAACGGCTTTGGAGAAAATTAAAGCAGGCGCAACAGCATTACAAATCGTCTCAGCGCTTGATGAAGAGGGTCCACATTTACCAGGAATTATAAATCGAGGAATTGTTGACTATATGGATAAAGAAGGAGTAAAACATATTAGTGAGTTAGTTGGAGTAACTGCATAATATGTTGAATTATAAAATAATTCTCTTTGATTTAGACGGAACACTCACTGACCCAAAAATTGGTATAACCAAATCTGTCCAATATGCATTGCGAAAATTCGGGATAATCATTGATGATCCCAACTCGTTAACCCACTTTGTTGGACCGCCTTTGAATAAATCATTTCAGAAATATTATTCCTTTGATGAAGAAAAATCTATGCAAGCTGTCGAATATTATCGAGAATATTTTTCAACCAAGGGAATGTTTGAAAATACTGTATATCCAGGAATTCCTGAACTGTTGCAGAAACTAAAGGAAAATAAAAAATTACTGTATGTTGTCACTTCCAAACCTACATATTTTTCAGAACAGATTATTAAACATTTTGAGTTGGATCAATATTTTACAAAAGTAATTGGACCACATATGGACCTCTCAAATGCCGATAAACCAACATTAGTAAAAGAAGCGTTGTCACAACATCCTCAAGAAAACAAAAACTCTTTTGTGATGATAGGGGACAAAGAACACGATATTATCGGAGCAAAAGCAAATGACGTAGATTCTATCGGTGTAACATACGGATATGGAACCAAAGAAGAATTAGAAAAGGCAAAACCCACAACTATTGTCAATACTGTTGATGAATTAACAACTTTGCTTGTTAAATAAGTTATTTCTTGGTAATATACCATTAATGAATATTCAACGAAAAATTGACAATATCATTCAAAAAAATAACTCTCTCGTGTGTGTTGGACTCGATCCTGTTCTAGAAAAACTCCCTGAGCATCTGCGGCAAAAAGAAAACGCATTTTTTGAATTCAATAAGGCAATTATTGACGCAACCCACGATCTTGTTTGCGCCTTCAAACCAAACTCCGCGTTTTATGAAGCGCTAGGGGATAGGGGAGTGGCGCAATTGAAAATGACATGCGATTATCTGCGCACAACATACCCTGAAGTTTTCATTATCCTGGATGCAAAAAGAGGAGACATTGGGAGTAGTAATGAAGGATATGTGAAATATGCGTTTGATTACCTCAACGTAGATGCTCTGACTGTCATGCCTTATATGGGTATTGAATCATTAGCCCCATTTTTTAATCGATCCGGACGAGGTATTATTATCGGCTGCCATTCTTCTAATCCCGGAGCAAAAGCAAATGACGTAGATTCTATCGGTGTAACATATGGATATGGAACCAAAGAAGAATTAGAAAAGGCAAATCCCACATACTCTGTAGATAGCGTGGAAGGCTTAAAAGAATACTTGTTAAGTAATACTTACTTTGCTAAAGTATAGCTAATATCTGTATGCTATATGAATAAAATAAAAATTACTTGTATCTCCGAAAATACATCCTTACACCACAGTCTTCTTGCTCAACACGGACAGTCACTTCATATCAATTACCTGGGCAACCAATATCTTTTCGATGTCGGAGAAATTTATGAGGGATTTATTTACAATTTTAACCAGTTAGGTTTAAATCTAAATGAAATCAAGTCAGTTATTATTTCTCATAAAGACCTCGATCACTGCGGTACTTTACCAAAATTATTAAGCCAATTGAATCAATCTTTATATCTGCCACCTGATATGAATCTTTTAAAAGAGAACGGTTATATTTCAACGTATCGTACGGTAAACAGTAAATCTATTCCTATGGAAGAAATAATAAGGATGATTCTAGAATACAAAAAAGCAATTGTTGTAAATCATGAAATGGAAATTGAAAAAGGATTGTTCATAACTGGATCATTAGGAGAAGGTATGAAAGAACAATCACTTGTTATTAAACTTCCTGATAAGGGCATTGTCGTTATTGTTGCCTGTTCTCATCCAACGCTCCCTGTAATCATAGAAAAAGCAAAGCAAATAACAGGTTGTGATAAAGTATATGGATTAATTGGTGGATTTCATTATAAAGGACTTGATATGCAGAAAATCAATGAAAATTTAGACTTTTTATCTGAGGTGAATCCTGATTTTATTGTTCCAAGTCATTGTACTGGATATCGAGCGATACGAATGCTCCAGGATAAATTAGGTGAAAAAGTGCACGTTTCAGGTACTGGACAGTTCGGCACAGGCAATGATATTGAAATATTACCTGAGCTTGTTTTTCATTTACCATCTAAGTAAGGTCTCTAGTAATGATCAATACCTTGTATGAAAAATGTAATAGAGATAAACTAATTGTGTTATAATACACTCATTAATTTATATGAAATATAAAATAGGGATTTATGGATCAGCGGTTGAGGGTAAGGAGAAATTAACTAAAAAGGCGCTTGAATTAGGTACAGAGCTTGGAAAACAAAAAAACATACTTCTTATCACAGGAGCGGGTCATGGGATTCCTTATCTGGTTGCAAGTACAGCTGCCAGATTAGGAATTGAAATTTGGGGATTCCCTCCGAGCACTACCTTGGAGGAATTCAAAGAGTACATGCCTCAAGCAGATATTTCAATCTACAGTAAATTATTCTATGTTCCTTCAAATTTTGCTTTTATTGATAACATAGGAGCTTGTCGTCAATATAGAAATCTTATTTCAACAGCTAATGCTGATGCTGGAATAATAATTTCTGGTAGGTGGGGATCGATGAGTGAATTTACTGCTCTTCGTGAAATGGGAAAAACGATTGGTGTATTGACTGATACTGGAGGACTCGCAGAAGAGTTGGAAAGTCTTACACAAAAATTTAATAAAGAAAGTAAAGGTAAAGTCATTTTTAACTCTTCTCCTAAGGAATTAGTTGAAAAATTGATCGGAGAATTAGATAAAATCAAATTATCATGAATATACAACAGAAACTCGACAATATTATCAAAAAAAATAACTCCTTGGTTTGCGTTGGGCTTGACAGCGATTTTGAAAAACTACCCAAGCATCTTAAAATAACTGCAAATCCGCAATTTGAATTCAACAAAACAATTATTGATGCAACCCATGATTTAGTTTGTGCATACAAACCTAATTCAGCCTTCTATGAAGCGCTGGGGGATAGGGGAGTGACTCAATTAAAAATGACATGTGATTATCTGCAAAAAAATTATCCGGAAATTATTATTATTCTGGATGCAAAAAGAGGAGATATTGGGAGTACAAATGATGGTTATGTTACTTATGCATTTGATTATCTTGGAGCAGATGCAATCACTCTCCATCCTTATTTGGGAAAAGAAGCACTTGAACCATTTTTAAAAAGAAAAGACAAAGGATGTATTATCCTCTGTCATACCACTAATCCAGGAGCTGAAGAATTACAAGATGTGATAACTGATGGGAAACCTTTTTATCAACTTGTTGCGGAAAAAGTTACAAATGAATGGAATAGTAATATGAATTGTTTATTAGTTCTAGGAGCAAGATACCCAGAACAGATGGCAGAGGTTAGAAAAATAGCAGGTGATATGACCTTCTTAGTCCCTGGTATTGGCGCACAGGGTGGAGATGTAGGGAAAACAGTCAAAGCTGGTCTGAATTCTCAGAAGGCAGGCATGGTCATTAATTCATCCAGAGGTATTATTTTTGCTTCAAATGGTGATGATTTTGCTGAGAAGGCTAGGGAAGAGACGGAAAAATTACGAGATGAGATTAATAAATCTAGACAATAATCTTCATGACCATTCAAGAAAAAATAAAGATTCTACAATCTCATTTCCTTTTTCAAGACTTAGGAATTAATGAGTTAGAACGATTAGCAGAAAAAATCAGAGAAAAAGTATTTCCCGCGCGTACGCTTATTATTAGTCAATCTGAACCTATTGATACAGTATACCTTATCTACAAAGGGATAGTAGAAATATACTTTCTTACTGATGAGGGAAAGATAATTCCTATTAGGGTTAAGGAGCCTCCGTATGTTGTTGGCGAGCTCAATCTTTTTGACGAATTATCCATAGGTTCAGTTGAAGCAATTCAAGAGGTACATACTCTGATGATTTCAATGCATGAATTTATAGAGCTCATCAAAAAGTACCCTGGCTTTGGGTTAAATGTACTTAAGATTGTTATTGAAAAATTGCGTGCTGCGAATAAAGAAACAATAAATTATATTACTAAATCTTTAAAGGAACGTACATGGACACTCCTTCAAGTTATGGCTCCTCATTTTTCAAATAAAGAAATAGCCTTATCTCAAGAAGAATTATCCCTTATAGTTGGGGCAACCCGTGCAAGAATTACTGAAGTACTTAATGAACTTGAAGAACAAAAGTTAGTTACTCTTTCTCACCGCAAAATCAAAGTCCTATAATTGTTCTCCGGAGAACAGAATTATTTACATTGAACGTATAAAATGCCCGAAGATGTATTTTTAATCTTTTAAAAAACATTCTCTGTATGGCTATAGAACAAAGAGCATTTAGATCATTGGATTTGGATCGTGGAGGTGGAACTGGCGGATATGATCATGATACAGCTAAGGCCTATGCTGAATCCAGACATGGAGTAGATGGATCACTTATTGATAGACATATAGAGTATGCGTTGCAAACCTATGCCCCCAATGCTGTAATTGTTGATGTAGGTATAGGTGCCGGTAGAGTTGCAATACAAGCAGTAGAATCTGGTGCTCAAGTAGTCTATGGCATAGATACCTCTCCTGACATGTTAAGACAAGCAGCAACAGCAATAAGTAAAGCTGAAGTAAACAATGCAATACATTCTGAAAAAATTCACCTCAAACAAGGCTCTGCAGAAAACCTTCAAATAGAAGATAGCGTCGTTAATCTTGCTCTTTCCGTCAATGTTGCTTGCAATCTTCCATCGCACATATTTGTACCTCACTTTCAGGAAATGGCACGAGTTACAACACCAGATGGAGTTACCTTTGTTACAGCTCCTACTAATTTTGGTGAAGTATTTACCTCTGGGACAGCAGGTAATGAAGTAGGGAAAAAAACAAAACATGAAGTACTCCAAGACATTGCAAGCGCACTTTTAGAACTAAGAAAAATACCGCTGGTAACGGATACCCCAACGAGAATCAAAACTATGAAACAGATGATGGGGAGATTAGAAGATGTGAATCGAGCAACATTAGTACAACGTGACAGTGAGTTCAAGCTTGTTTATAATGGTGAAGATATTCCAGAGGAATTAATGAAAAATAATTTGGTTATTACAGAATCTGTGTTACGACTAGGTGAACCAATATGGCGTAAACTTGCCGGATCAGCTACGACAACTGGATTAGTAGTTGATAACTACTATCACCCAAGAGAAGAATATCTTGCTGCAATCCAACAATCAGGATTACAAATAGTTACTGAGAATGAACCAATTCATCCAATTATGAGTCAGGAAGAACTAAGAGCATATAATGCTACATTACCTATACATAGACAATTAGGTGAAGACTATTTACACCATTCACCATTTGATATCTATTTTTTGAAAAAAGTGGCATAATAAATACCGTAAGACATCTTGCATTAACTTTAAGATAATGATATTAATAGATTTAGTTCAAATTGTTCTTTAGAGAACAGATTAAAAGAAATTAGTAAGATAAAATTAATATATGAATAATGAAGTACTAGATATTCTGAAAAAAGTTGGCGCAATTATTACTGATAGTCATATCGTATATACTTCCGGTAAACACGGTGATGCATATATCAACAAAGACGCGTTATATCCGCACACAGAACAAACTTCTCGTATCTGTCAACTTTTTGCTGAAAAATATAAAGATCAAGATATTGACGTCGTCGCAGCTCCGGCACTAGGAGGAATAGTTTTGCAAACATGGACAGCAAATCACTTATCAAAGCTTAAAGGTAAAGAAGTATTAGGTGTTTATACAGAAAAGACTCCTGACAAAAATCAAGTATTTACAAGAGGATATGATAAATTAGTTGCAGGGAAAAATGTCTTAGTAATTGAAGACTTAACAACTACAGGTGGGTCTGTAAGAAAAGTTGTTGACAGTGTGCGAGCGGCAGGGGGGACAGTTGTAGAAGTATGCGTTATGGTCAATAGAGGGGGATTAAATGTTAATGCAGATGTAATTGGCGCACCATTTTCAGCACTTGCAACAATCTCTATGAATGCCTATGAAGAAGCAGATTGTCCGCTTTGCAAAAATAATGTACCAATCAACACCACAGTTGGTCACGGGAAAAAATATTTAGAAGCAAAAACAAATAAATAATTTTATATTCTTAATTCATTCAGAATTTTAAATTCTTGCAATAAGAGCCCTTGCATTCCCCCCTAAGATACATTACGCTAATTTCATATGAATAAAATATTCAAAGAACTGCGGATTCCATTTTTTACTGTTCTTTTTATTTTTTTCTTCCTCTGGTTATATGCTAAATTCGCGCCGCCATTGCCATTTACTGTTAATTCAATCCAGACAACCAAACAAAATCTTTTTAGCGTAGATGGCACAGGAACCAAAACAGTTGCACCTGATACTGCATATATTTCTTTTGGAGTGACAAAAACAGCGAATACGATTGCTGACGCGCAAAACCAGACAAATACTGCGACCACAAATATCATCAATGGTTTAAAAAATATCGGCATTGATATCAAAGACATCAAAACAACAAATTACTCAGTCAACCCCAATTACAATTATTCTGGCCAACAGCAAACCATTAGCGGCTATACTGTCACACAAAATATGGAAATTACACTAAAACCTCTAGATAAAGTGAATAAAGCAACAGATGTCGCGACAGCAAATGGCGCGAATATGGTTGGCGGCGTAACATTTGGCTTTGATGAAGCAACAAAAAAACAACTACAGCAAGACGTTCGCCAAATGGCCATCAAAGACGCGAAAGAAAAAGCACAAAGTTTGGCTAATGCAGGAGGCCTGCGCCTGGGTAGAATCGTCGATATTCAGGAAAACAGCAACTACAACCCACCACCAATCCGCTTCGGCGCACTACAAACCCAAGCAAAAACAGCTGACTCTCAATCCACAGACATCACCCCGGGACAGAATAATTTCACCACCACAGTCACTCTTTCATACGAAACGTACTGAGAATACTAGCCTATAGCTTTTAAAATAACCCAAAACATGCTATAATTCCCTCGCCAGAAAATGAGTGACCACGAACCACCAAGAATTAAAGATGCAGAGCTACACGCTGAGTTTCCGTTATTTACCAATGAGGATTTGCAATTACTGGCAAGAATTCGCAATATAAAAACCCAATCGTTTGCAGAAATTTCTAACACGGTAACTGCTTACATGATGTCTTTTCTTCCTTCCGGGGGAAAGCGTAGAGACGCTCTCAAACTTCTAGGCGCGAGTTCTCGCGCACTCAATACTCTTTATGATCTTCGTTTTACAGAAAAAATTCAAACCATGGAAGGAACAACAAATGTGTTACACCCGGAACAGGGAGTTCCTGAACAATTACATATCTCTCCAACAGATGATCCTCTAGAACTATTACAGAGATTACACGAGTCAACCCGATCACTACCTTCAAAAGGAGATATTTTCCCGGCTTCTTCAAACGTATTAATGCCTCAAATTCCAACACGACGTTTGTCTGACCAAGAAAAAGGACAGGTGTTTGCAAATGTATCTTTGTATAAAACAGAATATTTGCCTAATATGAGAAAACTCCCCAAACCCATGCAAGATGCTGTTGCCATAATCAAAAACAACACCTCCACTATCTCAAACTGGATACAGTATGCGGATATAGGAAATCTTCGTTTGCCACCAAAGTTTGAAGAAGCGATGCAACGATCAAATAAAGCATTGCAACGCTATGATAGCCAACGTGAAAGAATGGGACAACGTGCTCAAATATCATTTGATGATATGGATAAGATAATGAAGCCCGCTATACAAGTTTTGAAAACTATGACAGATAAGGAGTGGGCACAAGTACCCGGTATCGGAGCAAAAGTCGTGCTACTCCGAGAGATGGAAAGACAGCTCAAACCAACAGCTTTTTGGGCATGGTATGCCAACAGAGAGACAGCATCCTCCATTGATACTAATACCCTTATGCAAACCAGATTACTCACAGCAGCATACTCAGAAAGGTATTGGTTTGAATTATTCAAAACAAGCGGTACAGAGCAACCAATAAGAAACTATTTATTACAAACCTTACCAACAAGTTTATTTGAAAAGACAGAGCAAATCGCTGACGGGCTTATCAAAGAAAAAAAAGGAATCAAACAGTTAGAATCACGACTGTATTACCACGCTCCCGAAGATGAAGCACATTTTTCCATGCTTACAAAATGGCTCTATTCAATAGATGGTATTATGAAAGAATATTTTTCAGCAGAACGAGAAGACTTAGCCGAGGTAAATCAAAAAATGTACTACGCGTGGAAAGAAGCGCCTGATCATATTGATGATCCAGGATTTATTCCTTTACTCCTTGGAGAACAACCGCCATCTTTTTCCGCTATGGCTCACAATCTGGCAAGTGTTTTTGCAAAAAATAGATATCCTTCCCATACCCGTGATATCGCTAAGACATTCCTTCTTACTCATAGCAAATTATCACCGGTGCAAGAACAAAAAATACCAGAAAACGATGAATTCCGACTGCTTATGCAAAGAAAAACTGAGTTTCAACATAACTTGATGAGCACAATCATCAATGGAAACCAAATAGACAAAACTGCTTTAAAAGCATTAGCTAACGCGATGGGAACAGAAGATTTTATTACTACAATATTACAACTTGCAAGAGATAGGATGATGCTACCGGTACCTGAGTCTCCCGAATGGGGTTTGAATCCCTATGTTAATGAAGCAATCCAGTTACGTGAAAGAAACTATGATATCAACTATGGAGAAACAGTGATATACGCGGGACACCGTCTACATGTTCTACCTATGTTACAAACAAACATAGGACAAATTCTTGAAAATCCTGAAGAAGCGGAAAAAATTGGTTCGCAATTTATAAATATGTTTGATACCCGCCGATTATTACTCCCGGAAATGGTAATGGAACGCACGGGTACATTAGAAGATGCACTCAAAAAGACCTTGGAAAATAGATTTCAGAGACTAACAACAACCAGGGTACCATTTTCAGAAGTCGCTATGCCCAGGATAGAAGATATGGATGCGCTTCGCGAGCAAATAAATGGCGGAAAAGAAACATTGTTAAATATGCAAATTAATAAACAAATTTTTACAGATGGTATTCAAGCAGTGTGGGACGATCTTCGTGGCCCGAACGTCAATTACGCGCTATACGCTGTAGAAGAGCATGCTCTAGAACATCATGTGGATTTTACGCATACAGCTACACATACCAAACACGCTGAGAAACGAACACAACCTAAGAATGCGCTTGAAGAAGTCGGTATTGAACAAGGGCGTATTTTCTACCTTGCCTCAGACAACACAAATGTTGTAACAAACCTCAGATGGAGCGCCTTGGGAGTATTTGATGTTGGTGTAGGTGAAGCAAAATTCAAAGTTTCAGCAATGATAAAAGAAGGTAAAACTGAAGTATTTATTCCTTTTGAACCAACAGAACCGGGAAGTACAAGAGATAGAGAGAATGAAGCGATTAAGTTACTCTTTGAGGCAGTTATAACACATACAGTACACGATATGTTGATAAGAGATGAACGAAGAGTACTCCGAAAAGAACAAAAAGAACCTGAGCAAATCGAACAAGAAAAGCAAGACAGACAATCTTCCATTCGCCTTGTCAGGTATGTTTTAACACCAGATGGCCTCGCATCCCATGATAAACAAAGTAGATCTGAAATTCGTGAAGGTTCAGAAAAAAAATCATTTCCAATGACTGTTATTCCCCCTATGCGGGTATTTACTCCATATTCACGACCGTATTGGCGAGCTATTGAGGAATTTAACAAAGCAAAAGCACGTCTTAAAGAAACATTATCCCTTGAAGAACGAGCTGAAGAAGAAAAACGTATCCAGGAAGCGAGTGAAGAAATTGGCAAAACAAAAAGAAAAAAAACAAGACCAATAATAAAGAAATATGAAACTGCCCCTATGAAAATGTTAGATATTCCTGACCCCCGCGACGCGAAAGAACAAGCGGGAGAACCGGATTATAGCAATTTGTATCCTCCAATTACTTATGTAACCACATGGAGAAAAGAGAAAAAAATGGATGACGTATATCCTATTGATGAACTAAGGCAAGCGATGGGTTTTCCAGCTAATTACGTCATTACATCAGATGACGCGATGCTTGTCGGATTAAATGCGAATCTCACTCCAATGCTACCTGAGTATTAAATTGTTATTGTTTCTACTTATTCCCGCTATGAAAATTCTTATGTATCTCTTTGAGCTGTCTGTTCGTCACATGGGTATAAATTTGTGTTGTCGCGATATTTTTATGCCCCAGCATTTCCTGTACCGCGCGGATATCCGCGCCATTGGTGAGTAAATCAGTCGCGAACGAATGACGTAAGGTATGTACTGAGGCATCAACCGGTAAACGCGCCAGCCTCACATATTTTTTAACAACCCGCTCTACACTTCTTGCAGTTAAGCGCATTTTTTCCCCATCATCTTCTTGCATGACTCTCCCTGAATACCTAATAAATAATGGCTTGAATGTATCTTTGCGTTCCTGCAAATACATCTGTATCCATTGTGCCGCATGGTCTGACACAAATACAATTCTTGCTCTGCCGCCTTTGCCGATAACCCCGAATTCTTTGCGCTCTAAATTAAGCTGTTTGTGGTTTAATTTTACAAGCTCAGAAACTCTGAGGCCGGTGGAAAATAACAACTCAAGCATTGCGCGATCCCGTATTCCTTCTTCTTTTGACGTATCAATTGATGCAATAAGCCGCTCAACTTGTTCTTTTTCAAGAAATTTGAGGGACCTGCTTTCTGTTTTTGGCAAATCTATTTTTGACGGCTCTAAGGTTTTGATATCGTTTTTGATGATATAGCGCAGAAATGAACGCAGGGCAATGACATAATAATTTTGCGTAACACGTTTGAGAGTCAAATTATGCTCATCGATTTTATTTGCTAAATACACCCTATATTTCCGGATAACATCCAAATTTAACTCTTCAATCTTTTTGTCCGGTAGGGTAGAGGAGTACCAACCTAAAAATACTTCCAGATAATGTCTGTAGTTACGTATCGTCAACTTAGAACAATTTTTCTCTATTTCCAAATATTCTAAAAAATTATCAATTAATTGGGGCAGAGCAGCAGACATAGTGGTTATAGTCTAGCATGTCGCACAATATATTCATACCTTAATTTCTAATATCAATGCCTAATAAAATAGTCACTGTTTCAATGGCTAATTTTATATTGGAATTTAAGAATTAGTAATTATAATGTGTTGCAAATTCTCGCAAAAAATTCCATACTATATATATGCGACTCCAATTCATACTCTTAATTAAAGAATATCTCAAAAGTAAGCCTGATTATCATGAAAATCTCGCGCAGACAAAAGCGAACGCGTTGGCAACAGGCGCGACAGAAGATGAATTTTATGAAGCTTTGCGGCAATTTACTATGCCTCTTCCTGCAACACCAACTTCTGAAGTAGTGAAGAAGAAACCATCTGATAGGTTGAAAAAATTAGTGGAAGCGGATATTGTTGCCCATAGTTTTGTGTTAGTCGTCTGTTTGATCGTTGCCGGAACATTTTATTTTGCTCCTAAAGTAACCAAACTAGAAAAATCAAACACCCAAGTGTCTCATATCAATCAACAAATCCAAAATCTCACGCCTCAAATCTATGCAAGCGAAATTCCAATTGATGCCAATCATGTATTTTCATTTCCGCCATCGAATGTCACACTGAGTATCTCCGGTACTCCTAAAAAAGAAGTTATCGGTTTTTTCCCGTATTGGATGGTAGACAGTTACGATAAAGTTAATATAAATTCACTAACTGCGATAAATTTATTTGGACTTGAAGTTGATGGAGCAGGAAATATCATTACTGCCAACAACGCTAACATTCCGGATCCAGGGTGGATAATGTGGAACAAACCTGCATTAACTAATTTGATTACAAAAGCAAGAAGACAACGGTTAAAAGTGCTACTTACACTTAAATCGTTCACAGACAATACTATAGAGCAATTGGTCAACTCTGACGCTGCGCAAAAAACATTTATTTCTAACGCTATCCAATTAATCAATACCAAAAATCTTGACGGGATTAATATAGATTTTGAATATACAAATATCCCTACAACCAAAACCATAGCAGGTTTTACCCGATTAATAACTAATCTGCATGATGAAATAAAACGGCAAATGCCCAAAGCAGAACTTACTGTGGATACGCACGTCACTGCTGCAGCAACTCAAGGGCTTACTGACGTGCAAGTGATAGCAAATTATGTGGATTCTATGATCGTCATGGGATATGATGTCCATACGCCGCTTGGCAGTGTTGGACCGATTGCTCCCATGGGGGGTACAGGACTAAATATTATCGGACTTATGCAAAGTTATTTGGAAAAAGTCCCTGCCGAGAAATTAATTCTTGGTGTACCATACTATGGATATGATTGGCAAAGTAATAATCAAACAGCAATTTTACCGTATGCGCAGTTAGCACAGATAACTACGACCAATTCTCTCAACTGGGATGAAACTGCACAATCGCCCTGGTATAGTTACGCAGATACAAATAAAATAAAGCACACCGTCTATTTTGAAAATACCCGTTCGCTTGGTATTAAATACGATTATGTCAATAAAAAGAACTTACAAGGCGTAGGTATCTGGGCTCTAGGATACGATGGATTGAACACGGATCTGCAACAAGTCCTTGTAGAGAAATTTACTAAGTAGTAAAATAAATAAATGACAAAATTCCTATTAGACAGTGGAGATCCTCAAGAATACAAAGAAGTTTTTTCTATGGCAAAAGAAAAGGAAAGTGAGCTTTGGGGAGCAACAACTAACCCGAGTCTTATTGCCAAAAAACTTGTCGGCAAAAAAATTACTTCAGCAGAAGCATTCCGACTCCAAAAAGAAATTGTGTTGGAAATCTTATCAATTGTTCCCGGTGCAGTTTCAGCAGAAGTGTACGCGGATACAACCACTACTGCTGAACAAATGATAGAGCAGGGAAGAGATATTAGTACCTGGCATGAACGGATTGTTGTCAAACTGCCTACAACGCTTGAAGGATTTAAAGCGCGGACTGTTTTACGGAAAGAAGGCACTGCAATAAATAACACTTTAGTTTTTTCACAAGAACAAATCTATGCACTCTGTTTGCATGAGCTCCTGGTTCATAAAGAATTTAATCCAACTAACAACTTCTGGCCGCCGTTCATTTCTCCGTTTCTTGGCAGGCTTGATGACCTAGGAGAAGACGGCATCATACTTCTGGCAAATGGCTTGTATATCAAAAATACCTATTTCAATAAAGATATGTCCTGGCTGCTTTCATCATCAATCAGAAGTATCTATCATATGAAAAGGACAATAGACCTCAATTGCGACCTTATTACCGCACCGGCAAAAGTATATAAAGAATGGTTTAGCCTCTCAGAAGAACAGAAAAATGCAATTCAAAACCCAGCACCTAATCTAAAACAAATTCCTCTTTGGTATCCATCTGAAGCACTAAAACAAATTGACACCATTGAAAAACTTCTGCAAGCAATCGAAACTGGAACACTAAACATTAATCATCCCCTTACACAAAAGGGAATAGAGAAGTTCACAGAAGACTGGAAATCAATAATTGTTTAAAAGTCAGCTTTTTGTCTATTATAAAGTCAAGTAATTCCATATCAATAACTAATATACTGCCTATATGACCGATCACGATCACTTACAATTAACAACACAACCACATATTGATTGGCAAACAATCACAGAAAAAAATAGTACGAGAAAAGTCCTGGATAAATGCCTGAGATATATTGAGTCCTACTGGACGAAAATTATTCTAAAACCTCAAAAATTTAGAATTAAAAATAAAACAATCCGCCGCGTTATCATGAAGCACCCCAAAAATGCGGATTATCATCACATACTTGAAGTGCCATATACTTGTCTTGTTCCAAATGACGGTTTTTACCGATACATATTTTACTGGGATTCCTACTTTATGTTCCGGGGTTTACTGGAAACACAACACGAATGGGTCATTCCGGAAATGGTTGAAAATTTTATGTATATTTTCAAGAAATATCATATTATCCCAAATTTCAGCCATCCCGAATCATTAGGGAGGTCTCAAGCACCATTTTTAACAACGATGATTTTTGATGCTTATGATGTGTTGCAACGGGATAAGCGGATTTCTTCACACATTAAACGGTTACTTGTAGATCGCAATACCTGGTTGAAAAAACGTATTGCTATCGCAAAGCAGGAATATTATGAAGTCTGGGAAAGTCCCATGGATGCTGATCATAAATCTTATAACCATAAAGTCATTGCGTATAATCTCAACCGTTA
>WNFI01654938.1_pt1 | contig 47801 bp, 37 predicted proteins | sample 5400471 | NCBI WGS metagenome assembly WNFI01 (sample SAMN13153348, study PRJNA577476) | soil metagenome | isolation source: 100 cm saprolite on Douglas fir-dominated hillslope | place: USA:California | collected 2013-09-17
TTCTTGATGTTGAGATAAATCCGGTCGACCGCCGCGTCGTGCGCCATGCACTCGGGCTCGCCCGGGATCTCGATGGCTGCGGTGACCTTGCCGACGACGGGGTCGATGGCCCAGAGGTATTTGCCGTTGTCGTTGGTCACATAGACGCGGCGATCCTTCGCATCGAAGAGGATGGCGTCGGTTTCACCGGGGGTGGCCACCGAACCGGTTTCCACGAGGGTGGTGGCGTCGACGATGGCGACGCGCTTGTCGTCCTGCACGCTGACGTAATATTTGCCCGCCTTGGTGTCGGCCGCGATGCCGACGGCAGGGCCGACCTTGAGACGGGCGAGCACCGTGCCGGACTTCAGGTCGATGAAGTCGGCCGTCTCGTCTTTCTCATGGGCGGCAAGGAGGCGGTGGTTCGTGGCGTCGACCTCGAGGAAGTCGAATTTCCCCTTGGAACCGGGAATCTTGACGGAAGTGTCCGGCACAAGGAGCGCATTTTCCGCCGCGGCAAGACCGGGCAGGGACAGGCAGGCGCAGGCGGCCAAGGCGGCGAGGCGTAGACGGGGGAGGGAAGTGATCATGGAAGGGGAGGATTCGGGCCCGACTTACTTGGTGGATTGCAGGAGGGCCGCGAGGCTCGGGGTTTTCCTGGCGAGCCAGTCACGGATGGTCAGGGCCTTGATGTGCAGCTGCACCTCGTCGTCGCCCGCCTTGTATTTGAAAACGAGGCCGCAGGAGGCGCCGAGGAAATTGCCGGCGGTGTCCTTGAGCGGGACCTGCACCTCAAACTTGTGCGGATCCGTCATGTTCGGGGCGAGGATCGTCTTGTGCTCGGTAGCGACGGCAATGTCGTCGTCGTCGTCCACCTTGCCGACCCGGTCGAGATTGGTGGCGATCATGGTTTCCACCCTGGCGCCGGGGACGGTGGCATGGAGGCCGACGACGACCAACTCGGGGTATTTGGCCATCAGCTCGTTCACGAGCTGCTGGGCGTAGATATGGTTGTCCGCGGGTTTGCGCCAGGAGGGATCCGGGGCGGTCTCCGCGGCAGTGGCGGAAATTCCAAGGGCAAGAGCGGCGAGAAGCGCGAAGCAGGAGTATTTTTTCATAGGGGTGATGGTTGAAGACTGGTTGGTCCGGCAGGGGGAGGAGGGGGCCGGTTGACAGCGCTAGCCTGCCTGCGAGCCATGAACCGAAGCTGAATCGTTTATGAATTTCCGTTTATCTAAGGGCCAGGCGCGACGTGTGCAGCCGGGGGTGCCGCGAGCCTGGCAGTTCAACACGTAGCCCAAAGGCCGGATGGATTGAAGCGGGATGGAGAGAGAATGAGCGGCCAGCCGGGCCCGCAGCTTGGAAATGTAGGTGTGGACCAGGTTTTGATTGTGCTGCTGGTGGCTCCCCCACACGTGTGACAATATCCTCGGAAACGACAGAACGCGATCAGGGTTCTCCACAAACATCCGCAATATTTCAAATTCCCGCCCCGTCCAGAATATCGGAACTTCGTCGACCCAGCACTCCCGGGTGGGCGGATTCAGCCTGATGCGACCGTCCGGGCTTGCGATCTCTGCGGGGATCAAATCGGAGCCCCGGATTGCGCTCGCCCAAGCGGTGGGCCCGGTCGTTGAGAATGCCTTTTGTTTCACACCGGGATGGGAGGATCAGTCGATTTTTGCCAATTCCTTGCGGACGATCTCCGACGGCAGCGGTAGCAGTGGGCTCCGGCGGGTGATGAGTTCCTGCCCCTGCCGGCTCAGGACGATGTGAAGGAATTCCTTTACCTTGGCCTCAACCGGTTTCCCGGGCGCGCGGTTGATGTAGATGTAGAGGTAGCGGCTCAGCGGGTAGGAGCGATCCAGCACTGACTGCTGTGTCAGCGTCACCGCGGGCCGGTCCGCACTGGGTGCAATCGCCAGCATCCGCGTGTGTGGTTGGGCATTGGCCGCGCCCGCATAGCACAGGGCATAGCGGTCGCCGCCGACGGCGCCAACCATGCCACTGAGGGCCCGCACGACCACGATGCTGGAACGATCGGTGGCGCGGGTGGAAATCCCCTGGCGAAAGTCGCGCGAGTGCATCGCAGCCTCCTGGAAAAACGTGGCAATGCCGTTCGGCAGATTGAGGCCATGGAGAGCGATCGGTTTGTCGGCCCATTCGCCGGTCAGGCCGAGTTGACCCCATCTGGTGATTTTGCCGTCCTGCGCATAAAGCTCCTCCAACTGCGCAAGCGTGATTTCCCTCAGAGGATTGTGCTCGTTGACGTAGATCGCGAGTGCCGGTGAATACCCCACCCGGTCATAGGCGCCGCCGCAGACGAGAATCTGGGTGGGCTCGTAACCGAATTTTTTCACGAACGCTTCCTTCTCACTAGGAAACAGCGCACGCGACGCGGGGCCGACGTGGCTTTGTCCGCTGATCAGGCCGGTGACCACGGTCGTGTTGGCACGCGCTTCCATGGTCGTGACGTCCTCGATCTCGCGGTGCGCGTCGCGGAAGAGTTCGATCCAGCCGAGGGTGATGGTGTCCATGGTGGGCGAACCCATCGTGTGGAATTCGCCGACCAGTTTGCCGCCGGGTGTGTATTCGGGGCAGGCGGGCTCGGCGCGGGCTTGGGCCAGCATGCCAGCCAAAGCTGCGGCGAGCAATAGATTCACAACGCACGGAACGATGCATGATGGTTTCATAGGTAAAGCGGATACAGCGGCGTGTTGCCGGCGCGAGGGTGGTTAGTTCAATTTGGCGAGTTCTGCGGCGACCTCGCTGGCGTCGAGGGGCAGGAAGCCTGCTTCTTCGGCGATCAAGGCCTGCTGCCCTTCCTTCGACAGCACCATCCGGAGGTATTCCCGGACGAAGGGATCCAGCGGCTTGCCCGGCGCGCGATTCACATAGAAGTAAATGTCGCGCGTATAAGGATATTTCCGCGCGAGTACGTCCTCCGGCGATGCGCTGGAGTAGTAGCCGCCTTCGCGCTCCGCGATGGCGACAATTTTCAGTTCCGGCATGTTTTTGCCCTGGATGCCGTCGAAGCTTGCGAAACCGATGGCCGAGGTTTCCTCGCCCACCCGTTTGAACACCGCTGCCGTATTCAGGGCCTCCTCGTAGTTCGCGGCCAGCGGGCGGTCGTCAAAATGCACCTGCTTCATGAAGATCGCGACGCCCTGGATGTTGCCGCTGGTCGGGCTCGGCCCGATCGGGTGAATCCGATGGCGCGCCCAGTCGCCGGTGGCGCCGGCCTGGCCCCAATACGTGATGTCGCCCCGGCCTCCGCCGGTGGAGAAAATCCGCGCCACCTGCTCGGTCGTGAGCTTGTCGACCGGGTTTCGCCGGTTGACGAAAATGGCGATGGGATTGGCCTTGCTGACCGTCGCAAAGGCGCCGTGGGCGACCTTGATGGCGCTGGGCTCGTAACCAAACGTCATCCGGAACGCGGAGACCTCGGCGGTCCAGAAGGAGCGCACGGTCGGTCCGAAGGCCGATACCCCGGTGTAAAGCCCGCCAATCGCCGTGGCCGCTCCCTTCAGATCCATCGCGAACTTTGCCCCGGGGTGGGACTGCCCAAAGAGTGCGTTGAGGTTCTTGAACGCAACGTCCATGCCCTGGGCGCCGACGATCCGGATCGAGCCATCCGGCAGCAGGTAGCCGGCGTCCTTGGGCTGCGCATAGGGTTGTGGCCGATAAGCGGGCAATTCCGGATCGACGGACAAAGTTGCGGCCGCGAGCGGCGTGACGGCAAGCAGGGCAGACAGCGCGTATTTTGCGGCGTTCGGGTGGCGGAGAATCATGGGGAAAAGGGTCGGTCTAATTTTGCGAGTTCTTCGCGTACGATCCGGGCGGGCAGCGGCAGGAATCCGCTGCGCAGTGCCACTAGCTCCTGGCCCTGCTGGCTGAGCACGATCCGCAGAAATTCCTTCACGTTGGGACCGAGGGCCTTTCCGGGGGCGCGGTCAAGGTAGAGATACGCAAAGCGACACAGGGGGTAGCGAAGGCTCGCGACATTTTCCCGTGTGGGGCTGACGGCGGCGACACCCGCACCCGGCACAAGCGCGAGCATCTTGACCCCAGCCGGATTGTAGCCGGGTGCGGCATAGCCAAGGGCGAAGCGGTCCTGGGCGACGCCCGCGAGGGTGTCGACAAAAGCCTGCACACCTCCGTTGGCGGCGCGTTGGGCGCTGCGCGACAACCCATCTGCCGTCGGACGCAGGATCATGGTTGGGCGGAAATCACGTCCGTGCATGCCGGCGGACTGGAAAAAAGTCGCCGTGCCGTTCGGCGACCGCAGGCCCCAGAGCGCGATGGGCCGGTGCGCCCATTCACCGGTGAGGCCGAGCTGGCCCCACGTCGTAATTTTGCCATCCCGCGCGTAGATTTCCTCGAGCTGCTCCAAGGTGATTTCCTCGAGCGGGTTGTCCCGGTGGACGAAGATCACAATGGGGGGCGAAAGGCCGAAGACATCGTAGGTGCCGAGTGCCACACGAATCGCGGTGGGAGGATAGCCGAATTTTTCCGTGAACGCGTCCACTTCCTGGGCCGAAGCCTCGCGCGAGAGCGGCCCGAGCTGGCTCGCTCCGCTCATCAGCCCCGGGAAAACCGTGTTGGCGCCGCGCGCCTCCTGGGTCGCCTCCACCTGCGGATGCGCCTTCCGAAAAATCTCGAGCCACGCCAGCGTGAGGGTGTCCATCACATCCGTGCCCATCGCGTGCAGTTCGCCCGTGAGCGCGCCCTGCGGCGTGTATGCGGGAATGGTCTCGGCGGCGCGCGAGCCGCCTTGCACAGTGCGATTGGGATCAGCCGGGCTGGACGACAGGTTCTCCGTTGCGCCGGCCCGGGCGGCCAGGGCCGCAAGCCCGGCGAGAAGGATGAGGGATTGCAGCCGCATGGCTCAGAATTTCACCGCCGCCGAGACGAAAACGAGGCGGCCGATCAATCCGTAAGTGGAGGGATCGACGAACGAGTCGGTGAACGCCTGCGGGGCGCGCGGCGGCATGCGATCGAAGACATTGTTCACGCCAAAGGTGAGCTTGGTGTTCCGGGGAATCCACCGGTGGGGCGAGTTTTCCTTGAAAGTGTAGCCGAGCTGCAGATCCCACGAAGTGTAGGAGTCCACCGGAGTGGGCTTGATCGTCGTGCTGTTCGCATAAGTGTCGCCGCCCACGCCGATGTCCGTGACCGCCGGCACATAGGTGTTGCCGACCATCACGCGCCACGGGCCGCGATTCCAGTCGACGATCGAGTAGAGGCGGTAGCGCGGGATGGTGCCCTGCTGGCCGGTGCCGCCGTTTGTGGCATAGCCGACATATTCGTAGAAGGGCTGCTCGGGCAGCGCCTTGAACTTGTAGCTTTGGAAGATGGTCGCGGCGGCGCTGAAATCGAATTTGCCGAAACTCTCGGTGCGAAGCCCGTATTCCACGTTCACGTCATACGCCCGCACCCGGGCGCCGCTGAGGTTGATGAAATTGCTCGTGAGATAGATGCTCGAGGCGCTGCCTCCGTTCCGGAGCAGATCACTGAGCTGATGGACCTGCGTGATGGCAACAGCCCCGGGCCGGCCCGGGAAATTATTGAGGGCGACATTGCGGAGGTAGGGCGAAGCCGCACCCAGCCGGTCGGTGGTGCTCAGGGTCACGCCGGCGCCCGGTCCGCCCACGACGCCCTTCTGGTCGGCGCTGATGTAGTCCACCGTCACGGTGAGGTTCTTGATCGCCTTGGGCGAGAACACCAGGCCCACGGCGCGGGTCACGGCAGTCGAGGGCTTGAGATCGGGATTATTGGTCGTGAAGTTGTTGGCCTGACCGGGAAATCCGAGGGAGGTCGGCACGGTGGCGGGGGTCGTCAACGTCTGGTTTGACGGGCCGAACAGAAAATAGAGGCCGGGGGCGGTGAACGATTTCGCGTAGGTATAGCGCAGGGTGAGGGACTCGTCCACCGGTTGCCAGCGCACGCTGTATTTCGGCACATGAGAATTTCCGACATCGCTGTATTTCTCCATGCGGTAGGCCAGGGAAGCGTCGAGGGCATGGGCTCCGCGAAAGTTCCAAGCCGCGCTGGTGAGGGGAACGCGCACCTCGGCGAAGCCGGAGTCGATGCGCCGGCTCTGGTCGAACGGATCGAACGTCCCGGCGCCCGTCCAGCGCGCAGCGGTGGGGCCGCTGACGTAGGAATTTTCGTCGGGCTGGCCGAAGACCTCTTCCCGGCGGGTCGAGCCGCCGACCGCCAGGCCGAGTTCACCCGCGGGCAGGCTGAAGGGGGTCCCGACCAGTTTCAGGTCGGCCGAAGCGAGCTTGCTGCCCACCGCGATCACGGCGGTGCCGAGCAGATTGTTGAGCGAGGCGGGATTGATCCCCGCCGCGCGGGCGAACGGATCAAGCGCCGGCTGGAAGACGAAGGTCCCGGTCACTTCCGAATAACCCGACATCACCCGGCTGTAGGCGCCTCCGGCGACCGCGTTGCCCGCGGCATTGAAGCCGCCGGTGAGGGCGCGAACTAGGTTGGGCGTGTAATAGACATTCTTCTGATACTGGGTGATGCGGTTGTCGTTGTAGGTGTAAGCGGCCTCCCAACTCCACTTTGCTCCCAGCTCGCCGCGCAATCCGCCTGAAGCCCAGGTGGATTTGCTTTTCTCCGTGTATTGGAGCGGGGCGGGCAGGTAGGAGAAACCGATGCGGGGGAAGGCGATGGTGAGGGGATTGAAGGGGGCGCCGGCCGGCTCGGTGAAGGTGGTCGTCTGGGCGGGCAGCTGGTAACGGCTTTCGGTCCGGCCCAAAATTGCGGCGCCAAAAGCGACAAGCTTTTTGCCGAACAGGTCGGCGGAAGCATTCACCAGTGCGGTCTTTTGCTCCTGGCCGAGGAGCAGGGTGGTGTAGAGCGCAGAGTCAAAGGTTGCCGCAATCGTCGCGAAATCGGCCGGCACATAGGTGCCGTTGGCGACGAGTGCATTCAGGTTGGCCGCGGTCGCGGCGGTGCCAGTGGGATTGCGCTCGCTGGGCGAATTAAGGGCTGGGTTGAGAAAGTGCGTCGGGAAGGCCGTGCCCGAGCCGATCGCGCCGGCGATGGTGGCGTTGCGGCCGGTGATGGTGTGGCTGAAGGGCCGGTCCTTTTGGAAGAGCGGACTGTTTTTCGTCCAGTTGCCGGAGACGGTGACGCTCACGCCCTGGTGACTGACGCCGGCGACAGCGTAGGCGGAGCGCTCGGTGTAGCTGCCGGCGCCGGTGGCCCAGGCCATGCGGCCGCCCACCTCCGCGCCCTGATAATCGGACTTCAGGATGAAGTTCACCACGCCGCCCACCGCGTCGGAGCCGTAGATCGCGGAGGCGCCGTCGGTGAGGATCTCGACGCGCTCGACGGCGGCGACGGGGATCTGATTGACGTCCACGAAATTCCTCCCACGGATGCCGTTGGCGCCGTTGGTGGCGACGCGCCGGCCGTTGATGAGTACGAGCGTGTCGAGGTTGCGCAGGGCGATTTGCGAGCCGCCCAGCGTGATCTGATTGACGTTGTTGGCATTGCTGGCGCCGATGTTGCTGCGGCCGGTGATTGAGGGCAGCCGCTTGCGGAGCAGCTCCAGCATGTTGGCGTTTACCCCGGCCTGGTCGAATTGCTTGTTGCCGAGGATGGTGACGGGCGATGACGTTGCGTTGGCGGAAGTCGGAATATTGGAGCCGGTGACAATGAGCTTGGCCAGCTCGGTGACTTCCTCTTTATTTGGGCGGTCGCGCTGAGTCACGGTCTGCGCCGCCCTTTGGTCTTTTGGGTCGGGGCCTTTTTTGACGACCAGCAGGCCGCCTTTCGATTGTGCCACCACCAAGTCCGTGCCGGCGAGCATTTGATCCAGGGCATCCTTCGCGAGGTAGTTGCCTTTGACGGTGCTGGTCGGTGTGCCCTTGACGGCGTCGACGGCGTAGATGATTTCCTGGCCGGATTGCTCGGCAAATAATTTCAGCGAAACGGCGGCATCGCCCGCGGGCAGGTCAAAATTTCGCGTGGCGGGTTCGGCGGCGAGGATGAGACTGTGGAGAAGCGGGAAAACGCAAAGGAAAGCGAAGATTCTCCTGCGGGCACGGATGAACGAGGGTAGGGGTGTCATGGGGGTAGGGCCAGGACCGCTGCGATGGGCAGACAGTCACTGTCCTACTTGAGACGGGCAGATTGGTGGTGGGAGTGACATCAATGTGACGAAAACTTTTTCGTGAGCGCTCCGGCGGCATCCGCGATCCTAGTTCACGGGTCGCAATCAACGAGTCTTGCGCAGGACGATCTCCGTTCCGCGCCGCTCGGCCGTGACGCCAAAATCCGTTTCAAGCACCTCCACGAAATTCTCCATGCTGTCATACCGGATGCGCCCGCTGAAGCGCAGGGCACCCAGCCGGGCGTCGCTTATTTTCAATTGAATCGCGGATGGGCCTTGCTGCTCAGCGGCCGAGCGGTTGAACCGCGCCACGACCTCCGCCAGTGGCATGGCGTCGAAGACCAGCCGGTTGCTTTGCCATGCCAGGGCGCGGTCGATCTGATGCTGGTTCAAAGCCTCGACGGCAAGGTCCGGCGGTGTCGGCAGCAAGGGCGTGGTGGGTACCGCAGTCCGCTGTCCCGCCACGAGTATCACACCCCGGCCGAGCGCGGCCGGAGTCGCGCCGTCCCGTTGCGCTCCGCCGGATGCAGCAAGCGGCCGGTCGGCGGCGGTGACGTCCACCTTCCCCTCGGTCACGAGAACGTCCACGGAGGTGGCGCCGAGCCGCACATCAAACGCAGTGCCGACGGCACGGACCGAGATATTGTCCGCCTCGACGATGAACGGACGCAGGGGATTCTTCGCCACCTCGAAGTGGGCCTCGCCGCGCACCAATCGGATGCGGCGTTCGGCGGCCGTGAAATGCTCGGCCACTTCGCTCCCGGAATTGAGCTCGACCTTGGAGCCGTCCGGCAGGCGGAGGAAGCGCGGACCGGCCGTGACCGCCAAGACGGAGGCCGCTGCGGGAAGCGAGGGGGTCTGCCACCAGAAAACGGCGGCGACGGCGGCCGCGGCCGCACAGGCCAGCAGGGCCGGGATGGTGGCGCGGCGCCGGTCGCGAACCAGCAGGTCGGGGTCGACCGACCCGTCAGGCGGGCGTGGGTAAAACGCCAGCCGGTCAAAGGTGCGATAGGCGGTCTCGACCTCGGCCAGCATCACTGGGTGCCGCGGGTCGGCGGCGCACCACACGGCGAGCGCGGCCTGTTCGGATGCGGTCAAGGCCCGCGCCTGGCGGACGGCAAACCACTCGGCGGCCTGACGCTGGATGGCCGGGCGGGTTGGATCCAAGGCAGTGGAGCTGTTATCGGCTGGCATGTCAGTCGCGTTTCACGCCGTGCTGGCGCAGATATTCCGTGCAGTGTTCCATCCCCCGGACCACATGGGTGCGGACCGTATTTTCGGAGATGCCCAGCTGGCTGGCGATTTGTTTTTCCGTAAGACCATAGATTTTTGCGAGGGTGATGACCTGGCGGCCGCGGGTGGGCAGGCTGCGCAACGCATCGGCGAGAAACTCAAGCTCTTGCCGGGCGCTGACGGTCTCTACCACATCGATCCCTTCATCTAAGACGGACGAGCACTGGATTTCAGCGACAGCTTCCGTCTGGACCACCACTTGATGGCGCACCTGGTCGATGGCGGCGTTGCGGGCGATGGCGAACAACGCGGCCTTGGGCGACCTGAGTTGGGCGCTGCCGGGCTGGCTCTGCCGGCGCCAGAGGCGGAGAAGGGCCAGTTGGGCAATGTCTTCGACATCCGGCAGTCTGGGAAAACGGGCGCGCAGCCAGGACTTCAAGGCTGGCTCATGTGAATGCACCTCCGCCACGAACCAGCGTGCCTGCTCGGGACTGGGGGTATGCTTGGAGGCAGGAAAGAGCGAATTCACTGCGAGGGGTGACTGATGAGTTTCAAAAGGGGCCGGCCGGTGGCGTCACAACGATTGCGCTGACGCAAACTTGGGGAACCAGCGTCAGGCATACTCTATGACTATTTGCCCAAGTTAGCCCTGTTGGATTAAAGTTTGCTGAATCAGAACTGAAATTCGCTTTAAGGTGCAGGTTGAAGAGACAAAAAAACGGAGGCCTCCCCGGGCCTCCGGTTGGTCACCCTGACTCAAACAGCGGGCTCAGAATTTCACACTGCCGGAAATAAAGACGAGCCGGCCGACGGGCGAGTAGTTGGCGACGTCGACGTTGTTGTTGTTCGAGCCGGCGGGTTGCGACTTCGGGGCAAACGGCGGCATCTGGTTGGACAGATTGTTCACTCCGACCGTGAGCTTCAGGCCCCTGAGGTAGCTCCACAGTGCGGAGGCGTCGCTTTTGCCGAAAGTGTAGGAGCCTTGCAGATCATACGTCGTATAGGCCGCAACCTTGCTCACGGGCGGCGTCGCGGGATTGGCCAGATAAAGGGCGGGAATCTGGCCGCTGAGGATGTCCGTGGTCGCGCTGACGTAGCTGCTGCCCAGCTGCGCGGCCCAGTTACCCTGCCTCCATTCGAGGGTCGAGTAGAAGCTATATTTCGGGAACGTGCCGGCCATGGTCTGGCCGTTGGTGGCGTAGCCGGCGTATTCAAAGATCGGATTGGTCGGCAGCCGCTGCACCAGGAAGGACTTCAGGTAGGTGCCGGTCGTCGCCACCGTGAACCGACCGAAGCTGGTGGCGGGCAGCTCGTATTCGATGCTGAGGTCCAGCGCCTTCACATGGACGGCGCCGGAGTTCGCCTGGTTGTCGAGAATGTAGAGGTCGTTGGCGTAGCCGGGGCTGGTGACGTAACTCTTGAGACCGCCCGCGGTGGCGAGCAGCGCCTGGCTGGAACCCGGTCCGCCGGGAATGTTGCCGACCGCCGCGTTGCGGAAATAAGGCGAGGCGGAGCCGAGGGCATTGACGCTGGCCATGATGACGTTGCCGCCGATGCCCGCCGGCAGGCCGTCTTGCTTAACATCCACGTAGTTGAGCGTCACGGTCAGCCGCTTGACGGCCTTGGGCGACACGACGACACCGAATGCACTCGAGCGGGCTTTGCTGGGTTGCAGCCCCGGGTTGTTGCCGTTGCCCGAGAAGAAGGTCTTGGAGCCGATCGTCGCGTCCGAAAGCGCGGTGGCGATGATGGTGTTGGTGACAAAGCCGCCGTTGGGCGTGGCGAACAACGCGCTGAGGGTCGGCGCCGTGAAGGACTTCGAGTAGGTGTAGCGGAGCGTCACCTGGTCATCCACCGGCTGCCACCGCAGCCCGATTTTCGGGACATTGGATTTGCCCGCATCGCTGTATTTTTCATAGCGTCCGGCCAGGGTCAGGTCGAGGGCGTGGAGCGCAGGCGGGGCCAGCTTGTCGCCCGTAAGCGGCACGCGGGCCTCCGCAAACAGCGAGTCGATGGTGCGGCTCTGATTGAAGGGATCGAACAGCACCCCGCCGGCCCAGTTGGATTTCGTGAGATCGCCGCGGTAGGAATTGCCGTCGGGTATGCCCTGGAGAAGCTCTTTGCGTTTCGCTCCGCCGAAAGCGACGCCGATCCGGCCCGCCGGCAGATCCAGGAAGGAACCGACCAGTTTGGCATCAAAGGAAGTCAGGCGACTGTGCACCTTGATCAGTTCAGTGCCATAGATATTGGCCAGAGCTGCGGGGTCGATTCCGGCACGCGCGAAAGGATCCAGCGCCGGCTGCACCACGACGGCACCGGTGGCAAGCGAGATGACCTTGCTGAACTTGCCTCCGGCCAGGGTGTTGTCGGCGCTGTCAAAGCCGCCCTTGATCGCCGCCAGGAAATTCGGCACGAAAACCACATGGGCGAGCCGCTGGCTGATTTTGTTGTCGCTGTAGGTGTAGCCAGCCTCCCAGTTCCAATTGGGGTTGAGCTCGCCGCGCAACCCCAAGGTCAGCCGGTCGCCCCGGGAATGGTTCGAGGTCTTCACCCGCGTATCGAGGGTGCCGGCAACCACGCCGGTCACGGCCCCGGTCGTGGGATTATAAGGCGCGCCCGCCGGCACCGTCACGGTGCGGAGGTTGCCGAGAAAGTTCCCGTTGCCGCCCAGGTTCTGGTTGGAGCTTTTGGTATCCGACAAAATCAAGTCACCAAACACCTCGAGTTTCTTCGGCACCAGGTCGGCCGTGAAACTGGCGGTGATGGCGCGCTGCTCCTGCGCCATCAGAATATTGGTGTAGGGCGCCACGTTGAAGAACGGGATGGATGCGTCGCCGGCGGCGATGTAGGTGCCGTTGGCGATCAGGTCGGCCATGCTGGTGGCGGTCGCGGCCGTGCCCGTGGGATTGGATTGGCTCGGCGAATTCAGCGAGGGCTTCAGGTAATTGCCGGCGGCGAATCCCGGGAACGTGGTGCCGGGCTTGAGCAGGGCGTTGACCGGATCGGTCGCGTGGGTCGGGTCGAGGACGCCCGCTGCGTTGTAGCGCGAATAGAGGAAGGCCCGGTCGGCCTGGAACAGCGGATCGGTCCTGGACCAGCTGCCGGTCGCCGTGACGCTCGTGTCCCCGACCTTGGCGCCGGCGACGAAGTAACCCGAGCGTTCACTGTAGTGCCCGGTGTTGCTGGTGAAGGCGTAGCGGCCGCCCACCTCGCTGCCGGTGTAGCTCGATTTGAGGATGATGTTGACCACGCCGCCGATGGCGTCGGATCCGTAGATGGCCGAGGCGCCGTCGGTCAGCACCTCGAGACGCTCGATGGCCGCGGCGGGGATCATGTTGATGTCGACGAAACTCTTGCCGCCGTTGCCATTGATGCCGCTCGTCGCGACGCGCCGGCCGTTGATGAGCACGAGCGTGTCGAGGTTGCGCAGGGCGATTTGCGAGCCGCCGGCCGTGCTCTGGTTGGTGTTGGTGGCGTTGCTGTTGCCGGCATTGCTGCGGCCCGCAAAGGCGGGGATGCGCTTGCGCAGGATTTCCAACAGATTGGAATTCAGACCGGTTTGGGCGATATCCTTCTGGCCGAGCACGACCACCGGGACCGCCATGGCATCGGCCGCCGCGGGGATGTTGGAGCCGGTCACCACGAGGGGGGCGAACTCGGTGATTTCTTCCTTCTTGTTTTCAGCCGCCACGGCGGATTGCGCCACGGCGCGGGTGTCCAAGCTGAGCAGCAGCGCGGGCACGACTAACAACCAACGAACAGGAACAGGGGTAGTTTTCATATGCTGGGGTGGGGGTGGAGGATTGGCCAATTGACAGACGCCAGGCCGGCTTCACGGCGCGCAACCTAGCTGGCAAAACTTAAGCGGGGCTTAATTCAGACTGAAATAACTGACAGAAATCTGCGGCCGCGGTAAAAAATCCGGTTTCGATTCAGTCAACCGGGAGTTACCGGCCTTGCCGGCCAATGGGGGGGAAAGCGTTGGTGGAGCGCGGGTGCGCTTGTCGTGGTCAGCCGCCGTCGAACGTGCGCCGGTTTTGCCAGCATGGTTGGTGGCGCTTCCGGGCGAGTAACCCGACGGTGCCATGGTGCCGGACATGCATGAATAATATTTCAGCCAATCTTCAGCTTATCTTCAGTATATTGGCGCATGTTCACCATTGTCACCCCACTGCGTCCCCGCAGTAATACCCAGCCCACCATGACTACACCCTCCCGTAAACACTCGCGCTTGCTGCTGTCCGGCTTCCTTGCGCTTGGCCTGCATCTGCTCGCCCCCCGCGCCCTGTCCCAAGAGCCGGATGCGCCCGTCAAGCCCGTCGGCGATGACGCCGCCCAACCCGCCAGCGACAAGGTCATCCAACTGGACACGTTCACCGTGACCGCGGCGATCGACACCTATCACCAGCAGACGTCCTCGATGGCGTCCAAGATTCCGATGGATCTGAAGGCACTTCCTTCTTCCCTCTCGATCATGAACTCGACGGCGATCACGGACCGCAACGCGGTGACGCTGGTCGACGTGTTCGGCTACGTCGTCGGCGCCGCGCAGTCGCAGGGCAACATCAACGGCTTTTCGTTCCGCGGCTTCCCGAACACCGGCAGCTACACGCAAAACATCCAGTTTGACGGACTGATGGGCGCCACGCTCAAGAAGGCCGCCTCCAGCGCGGCCAACGTGGACAGCCTGGAGTTCCTGAAGGGGCCGAACGGCGTGCTCTACGGGCAAATGAACCCGGGCGGCCTGCTGAACATTGTCACCAAGAATCCGAAGGAAAAACAGGAGACCTACCTGCGATTCACCGCGGGTTTCTACGCCGGCGAGTTCACTGATTTTGGTCACAAGGTCACCAACACCTTCAGCATCGATACCACGGGCCCGGTCTTCCACAGCAAGCATCTGTTCTACCGCCTCGTCGTCGACGCCGGCAGCACGCCGACCTCCCGCCCGGGCAACTGGGACCGGAATTATTCCGTCTATCCGTCGCTGAGCTACAAGTGGTCCAAGGATACCGAGTTCACGGTCAAGATGGAGAGCAGCCAGGACGTCCGCCGGCAGGACGACGGCGTGCTCCCGATCTTCACCGGCACGCCCGTCTCGGTCATTATTGGCGGCGTGGCCACCCCGACCGCCGCCTACGGCGAGAGCGCGACGTATTTCACCGCGCCGTTGAACACGGTCTACAATGACCACAAGGACGGCGCGCGCGATTACGGCCAGGCCATCTCCAGCGTCTTTCACACCACGCTTGGCTCCGAATGGCAGTTGCGCATCCAGTCCCGTTCCGTCTGGCATGTGGACATCGTCCGCGAATTCACTGTGAACAATGCGAACGTCTTCTCGCCCACGGCCAAGTATGGTACGCCCACCTCGCTCCTGCGCCGGCAATACAACAACGTCAAGAACGGCCACCGCTACAATTTCGTCGACGCGAACATCTACCGGTCGTTCAACACCGGGAAGATCAAGCACACCGTGATCTTCGGACTGGGCGGCGGCGGCGAGGCCTTCTACAATCAGCGCATTGCGTTCGGCCCGAACCAGACGCTGGCGCAGGCCATCACCCTTTTCAACCCAGCCCTCGACCAGGCGGACTATCCCGCGGACGGCACCGGCGTGACCAACCAGGTCACCAATCAGACCGCCTTCGGCCAGTATCTCTCCGACCAGATGAAGGTCGGCGACAAGCTGCATGTCTCGGTCGGCGTCCGGCACGACCACCAGCTGGTCCACGGCCTCGATATCCTCAAGCCCGCCCTGACCACGTTCTCCAATACGCTCTCCGCCTACACCAAGCAGGCGGGTGTGGTCTATGACCTCACCCCCGAGGTCTCGGCTTACGCCAGCTACAGCCAGTCGATCAAGCCGCAGACGAACATCGCCTTCGATGTGAATGGCAATTCCAACTTTCCACCGGAAACCGGCCTGCAATACGAGGCGGGCGTGAAATTTGAGACCCCGAGCAAGAACCTGAATCTGTCCCTCGCCGCCTACCAGATCACCCGGACCAATGTCGTGGTGCCCTCCGGCACGAACTTCACGGTCCCCACGGGCGGCGCCCAGGTCGGTCAGGCCATCTCCCGCCTCGACGGTGAACAGCAGAGCAAGGGTTTCGAGGCCGAGGTGCAATGGCAACCGTTGACGAACTGGCAGCTGCAGGGCGGCTTCGCCTACTCGAAGGCGCGGATCACCGCGTCTCTCACCAATCCCGCCAGCGTCGGCTTCGACCTCGCCAATGCGCCGCGGTTGACCGGCAATTTCTGGACCCGCTACAATTTTCCCACCGGAGGGCTGAAAGGCCTCGGCGTCGGCACCGGCATCGTCTATGTCGGCAAGGCCTGGGCCGGCGACCCGACCACCGCCCTCTATTACCGGCTCAAGGGCTGGACGCGCGTGGACTCCTCCATTTACTACAAGTGGAAGCGCTACGACTTCGCCCTCAATATCCAGAACCTGCTCGACAAGCGCTATATCTCCTCGGCCCAGAGCGCCAACACCCTGAACATCGGCGAGCAGCGCAAGGCGACCTTCTCGGTCGGAATGCGGTTCTGAGATCGGGGTTGCCGCATTCCTTGGGTCAAGGCCGCCGCTCTCCGGCGGCCTTCTCTTTGTCCACCGGGCGCCGTCTAAAATAATATTCAGCAGACCTTCATGCCAGCTTCGGAAACTTCCGGCACTTGCCCTGACGGCATTGCTGACCTTCGCCGCGACCTCTGCGCACGCGGAGGACTTCGACCTCGCCCCGCTGCCGGCGTATGCGCCGGGCACACCGAAAATCCACGGGGTGGTCCGGATTCACGACACGGAGCTCACGCAGCACCTCGTGCACCTGTGGCAGGATGGCTTTTTGAAACTGCACCCGCTGGTCCGCTACTCGGAATATACCGTGCCGGCGTGGTTCAGCGGGCTTTGCGCGGGCACCGCCGATTTCGCCGTGACCGGCGGCTTCAACCAGCGGAAGGGCAACACGCCGGGCGCGATTATCTTCGTGCACAAGGATAATCCGCTCACCGGTCTCACGCTGGACCAGCTCGACGGCATCCTCGGGGCCGAGCGCACCGGGGGCTGGGGCGGGACCAAGTGGTCCGCCGCCGCCGCCCGCGGCCCGGAGAAAAACATCCGCACCTGGGGCCAGCGCGGCCTGACGGGCGAGTGGGCGGACCAGCCCATTCGGATTTTTGGCATCGACGCCACGCTCAGCGGCTGGTCCGGACTGATCCAAAAGGCGGTGTTCAAGGATGGCGACAAATGGAATCCCGCCATCCAGGAGCTCATGCGCGGAGGGGCGGAAGTCCCGGCCGACGCGCAGATTGTCGGCGGCGTGGCCCATGACCGCTACACGATCGGGTTCAGTTTCATGCGGGTGGTGGAGCAGAATCCCGGCGTGAAGGCCCTCGCGCTGGCGGCCGACGCGACGGGCCCGTTCGTCCCGCCGACGCGGGACACAATCTTCACTCCATCATCAAGCCACCACTCCAATCCATAAACTGCCATGAAAACACTGCTCCGTCTCGTCGCACTGACTCTTTTGGTCAACGCACTTTCCGCTCCGGCGCTGTCCGCCGCTCCGGAAAAAATAAAAATCAAGCTGGCGCCCATGCCGGGCATCGGCCACCTCGTGCCCGAGCTGGCGCTGGGCCTCGGCTATTTTGAACAGGAGGGCATCGACGTCGAGCTGGTCAACGTCATGAACTACCGCGACGAGGATTTCTATTCCACCGAGCTGTTCAAGGACGGCACGATCGACGCCGAGATTTGCTGGTATCAGCGTGTCGTGTTCGGCATCGGCAACGACGCGCCCGCGCAGGCGGTCTTCCTGATCGAGAACAGCCCGCACCTGACGATCTCCGTGGCCAACCGGCTGAAGGACCAGATCAAGACGGCCGCCGATTTCAAGGGCCGGACGATCGCCGACTCCGAGGGGTTTTCGACCAAGCGCTACCTGACGGATACCGTTATCGCCCATGCCGGTCTGACTCCGGCCGACTACACCCCGGCGCCGGGGGAGCTCACCTCAAAACTGCCCCTGCTGGTCAAGGCGCTCAAGGCGGACCAGGTTGACATTGTCTCGAGCATGGAGCCGCTGACCTCCGGCCTGATGGCCACCAAGCTCGTCACCCCGCTTTTTGATCTGGCCACGGCGGAAGGCACGCGCCGCGCCTTGGGTGATGTCTGGCCCGCCCGCTGTCTCTACCTCGCCCCGGCCTACATCAAGGCGCATCCCGACCGGGTGCAGCGGCTCGTCAATGTCTTCGTCCGCACGATGCGCTACATCAATGCGCACAGTGCGGAGGAGATCATCGCGAAAATGCCCGCCGGCTACTTCGCCCCGGACATGAACAACGACCTCTGGGCCGAATACAAGAAGGGCAAGACGGACGAGATTGCAAAAATCAAGCCGGGCATGACCAGCGGCGATTACTCGATTCCGCCGTCGGCGGCGAAGCTCGCCTGCGAAGTTCTTTTCCACACGAGTTTTGACGACAGCCCGGAAGGCAAGTATCGCCGCACCGCCGCGCAGAGCGGGAAGGTCCGGCCGGAGATGACCTACGACAACCGTTTCGTCGAAAAAGCGATGAAGGAAATCAAGTAAACCGGGAACACCGGCCCGGCCCGCCGCCGCCGGCCCCGATGAAAAGACTCTCTTCCAGCCTCTATGTGCAGGTGCTCCTGGCCATCGTGCTGGGCGTGCTGCTGGTCACCTCGAAGGGCGCGGCGGGCGTCACCGGCAGCGGCTTCATCATGCTGGCGGCGACCCGCAGGGTGCCCGTGACGGGCATGGCGCTCATCCTCGGCGTGGACCGCTTCATGTCCGAGGCGCGCGCCATCACCAACTTCATCGGCAACACGGTGGCCACGCTTATCCCGGCCAAGTGGGACGGGGAGTTCGACCGCACGAAGGCGGGTGTCATCCTGAGCGACCCCTCCGCCGCCGGCCGGGCAACTGGTTGAGGCGCCGTAACCAGGTGAATAAATCTTCAGCCACGATTCAGAATGGCTTAACCTCGCGCCGGCATATTCGCTGCGCTATTTTACCCTGGGAACGGATTCCTCCCGCCCCGCCACTCTCCCATGAAAAAGACCCCCGCGTTTTCCCTCCGCCCGTTCGCCCTGCTGTCCGCCCTGCTGGCGCTCGGTCTTGCCGCCGTCGCCGCGCAAGCCGCGCCGACCAATGTCATCATCCGCACCCCCGCGGGAGCCGCGCTGCCCGAGGCGCTCGGGCCGCTGCTGGCCAAGTGGCGCCAGTCCGGCCAGGTCTCCGGCGTGCTGTTTCTCACCGAGGGCCGCTCCGAAAAGCCGGAGCACCCGGCGAAATTCGGCGCGCTCGCCGTGCTGGAGTTTCCCGACGACAATTCCGCCGACCTCTGGCAGCGCGACGCTGCGCCCGCGCTGCCCGCCGGCCTGATCGTCCGCCGCGCGGATGCTCTGGCGCACGGCGAATTGTCGCCGCGCGACTCGAACCATTCGATCTTCGTCGTCAACACCTATACGCCCCTCGTGCCCGCGGCACGCTTCAACGAGTTCGTGCAGGGTTACGTGAAGCCCCTCTACGAGGCCATGCGCGGCACCAAGCATCTCGTGCGCTACACCGCTTACCTCGAGCGCGGCGAGACCGGCAAGGTCGATGCCCTCAATGTCCTTGAATACCGCGACAACCACGCCTTCACCGCGATGGGCACCCTGAAGACCGGCCTGCGCGAGAAACTGGCCGCCACCAGCCCGACCTATCCCCAGTTTGACAAGATCAAGGACACGCTGCGCGTCGATGGCTTCGGCACCTTTGCCAACTACACGGAACTGCCGCCGCCCGACCTCAGCGACCTGCCGGCCTACAAGCCCGAGACAATCATCGTCGGCGGCGTGCGCATCGTCGGCAGCGAGCTCAAGAATGCCGTGCAATATCTTGCGGACGGCTTCGCCAAATTCCACCCCGACGCCCGCGTCACGGTCAGCCACATCCCCAGCAGCGAGGGCGGCATCGCCGGGCTCTACAGCGGTATCTCCGACGTGGCCCCGATGGGCGACGACGCGAAGATCACCGACGTGATGCCGTTCTACAACGCCTTCGGCTACATGCCGACGGAGATTTCTGTCGCGACCGGCGGCTACGAGAAGCGCGGCTCGCTGTTCGCCTGGGCCATTGTCGTGAACAAGGACAACCCCATCAGTGAAATCTCGATGGACCAGCTTGAGCGCACCTTCGGCAGCGAACGCACCGGCGGCTGGGAGCTCGTGGACGGCAATTATCTCTATACCGCCAAATACGCGCGGAGCGCCGACACCAACATCCGCACCTGGGGCCAGCTCGGCCTCACCGGCGCGGATGCCGCGAAGGAAATCCAGACCTTCGGCTACGTCGCGCCGGGGTTCGCGATTTCCGTCGAGCGCAGCCTGTTCCACTGGTCGCACAAGTGGAACGGCAACTTCATGGAATACGTCGAGACGAAGCAGACCACGCCCGACGCCGCCGGCGCCGCCGTGGACAGCGTCCGTCCGCTCGAGGCGCTCTCGAAGAACAAGTTTGCCATCGGCATCGCGGCGCTGATGCACGTGAAGGATTATCCGAACCTGAAGGTGCTCGCCGTCTCGCCGCGCGGCGGCGGCGGCCCCGCGGTCGCGCTGACGCCCGACAACGTCGCCAACCGCACCTACCCGCTGATCCGCGACGCCTTCTTCTACGTGAACAAGGCGCCCGGCAGGCCGCTCGACCCGCGCGCCCGTGAATTCATGCGCTTCGTCCTCAGCCGCGAGGGCCAGGAGATCATCGCCAAGGTCGGCTATTATTATCCGCTCAAGGCCGAATACCTGAAGGAACAGTTGAAGAAGCTGGATTGAGGCGGCCCGCCGGTCGTTCCCTCAGAGCAAGCTGAACAATTTTTCAGCTGGCGTTAAGCCAGGCACCAGAAACGGGGGCCATGATGCAGGCTCACCCCCTTGTTGGCTCACCCTTCTTCCTCATGAAGCACGTCCGGCGTTTGTCATTCGCGCTCCTGGCGCTTGCGGCCCTGGCTTTCGGAAGCTGTCCCGCGGCGGATCTCCCGCCTTACCAGCCGTGCCTGAAACTGTCGGGCGACCTGCGCATCACGTGCGAAACTTCCGCGGAACCCTTGATGAAAATCTGGGTGGAACGGTTCACCAAGGTCCAACCGGGCCTGGAGATCATCGCCAAGGGAACGTCGCCCCTTGCGTCGGTCCCCATGGTGGCGTCGGGTGCCTATGAACTCGGATTCCCGGCGCGCGAGCTCTGGGCCTACGAGGTGGAGGATTTTCGCCGGATCCGCGGGTATGCCCCGACCGTCGTGATGGTGGGCCTCGGGGCGCACCGGACGGCGGGCCTGACGCCGGCACTCGCGGTCTATGTGAACGCCAACAACCCCATCGAGCGGATCACGCTCGAGCAGCTCGATGCGATTTACTCGGGCGAGCTCCGCCGCGGCGGTGCGAGACCGGTCACCACGTGGGGCGACGTGGGACTGACCGGGGAATGGGCCGGCCGGCCGGTCGCGGCCTACACCCATCGCCTGCCGAACGGCATCGATTACTTCATCCAACTGGTCGTGACCAAAGGGGCCGATTTCAGACCGTCGGTGATCCAGCTGCCGATGCGCTGCGGCAAGCTCGGGCCCGATGAGGTCATTGCCGACGCCGTCGCCAAAAATCCCGCGGCGATCGGCTTCGGCTGCTTTGGCAATGTCATTCCCGGGATGAAGGCCATCACGCTCGCGGAGAATGCGCAGGGGCCCTATTACAGCGGTACGCTCGAGGAGGTGAAGAGCATGGCTTACCCGCTGTCGCGCCCGATCTACATGGTCATCGACCGCGAGCCCGGCAAGCCCGTGGACCCGAAGCAGGCGGAGTTCCTCGCGTTTGTCCTCAGTCAGGAAGGCCAGGACGCCATCATGGCGGCCGATGGCTGGCTGCCGTTGCCCGCCGGTATCGTCGCCGCCGAGCGCGCGAAACTGAAATAGCCCGCGGCCCCGGCAAAATTTTATCCCAGCCCCAACCGGAGAAACCCCAATGAACCAACGCTCTCAAAAATTCACGTCCCTCGCGGTTCTCGCGGCGGCGCTGCTCGTGCCCGCGCTGCGCGCGCAGCCCGAGCAGTCCGCCGACACGGTCAACGCCCTGAAGGCTCAGGCCGAGCACTTCCGCATCGTCCGCGAGCGCGGCGAGAAGGCCTATTACAAGCCCCGGTTCGACCTGAGTGCGCTGCCGCATTACCAGCCGGCCAGGCTGCTGACCGGCTGGCTGCGCATTCACGGCAACAACTACATCGCGGACGGCCTGCTCGGCGAATACTGGCAGAAGGCCTTCGCGCAGTTCCAGCCGGGCGTGAAGATCTCGTATTACCTGCCGACCTCGGCCGGGTCCTTCGGCGCGCTCGACTACAACCAGGCCGACCTGATCTTTTCGCACAAGCCTGGTTTCTACGACCTGTTGGCCTACGAGCGCATTAAGAACTGCGATCCCGTCGAGATCTCCGCCGTGACCGGCTCCTATGACGTCGGCGGCTGGGAAAATTCCTTCACCATCCTGGTCAACGGCGACAATCCGATCAAGGGCCTCACGATGGAGCAGCTCGACGGCATCTTCGGCGCCGAGCGCGACGGCGGCTGGGTTGGCACCAACTGGCGGCCCGACCTCGCGCGCGGCCCGGAGAAGAACATCCGCACCTGGGGCCAGCTCGGCCTCACCGGCGAGTGGGCGGACAAGCCGATCCACGTCTACGGCTTCAGTCTGCGCTACAACACCGCCACGGCGTTCTGCGACCTCGTGCTCAAGAGCAGCGACAAGTGGAACGAAAAGATCCACGCCTACGGCAACTACATGGCGCCCGACGGCAAGCGCTACGTCGAGGCCGACCAGATCACCGAGGCCATCGGCAAGGACAAATATGCCATCGGCTTCAACCGCTACCGGGGCGAGCGGCCGAACGTGCGCCGCATCGCCGTGGGCGCGGGGAACGGCCCGCTCGTCGAGCACACGATCGACAACATCCGGAACGGCACCTATCCGCTTCTGACCCAGGTCTACTTCTACACGACCGTACTGCCCGGCCAGAAGATGGACCCGATGGTGAAGGAATTCCTCCGCTTCATCCTCAGCCAGGAGGGCCAGGCCGAGGTCCAGCGCGACGGCAAATACCTGCCGCTCACCGCCGACATGGTCCGTGAGCAACTCAAGAAATTGGAATGAAAACCGCGTCCGTTGTCCTTACCGCCCTCCGCCTGGGCGCCGCCATGGTCCTTTCGACCGGCGGCGCGATGCTCGCCACCGACGCCTACCAGCCGGCCCACTATGATCTCAGCGCGCTGCCGGCCTACGTGCCGGCGCAGCGCGTCACCGGCGTCCTGCGCATCTACGGCACGCCGCTGGAGGACTTGGTGGGCAAATGGGCCAATGCCTTCCGCGGCCATCATGGCCAGGTCCGGCTGAATGCCTACCTGATCAACACTTCGCAGGCCTTTGCCGGCCTGGTGACCGGTTCGGCGGACATCGGCCTGATGGGCCACCGGCAGTGGCGCAACGGCTTCCAAGCCTTCGCGGCCCAATTCGGTTACGCGCCGCTTGAGATCCGCTTCGCCTCCGGTTCCTACGACGATCCCGCGGGCACGACACCCGGGCTGATGTTCATCGTGAACAAGCGCAACCCGCTCGCCGGCCTGACCCTCGCGCAGATTGACGGGATTTACGGCGCGCAGCGCACCGGCGGCTGGGTCAACGGCCAGTGGTCGACCGCGGTGGCGCGCGGTCCGAAGAAGGACATCCGCACGTGGGGCGGCCTCGGCCTGACCGGTGAGTGGGCGGACCAGCCCATTCATCTCTACGGCTCCGATGTCACGCTGAGCAACTGGGCGGACTTGATCGAACGCGAGGCCTTCCACGGCGGCACCAAGTGGAACCCCGCCCTGATCGAGGCCCCGCGCGCCGACATCGGCACGAAGGCCAAGGGCAAGAACCGCGACCAGCTCATCCTCGAGGCCGTCGAGCAGGACCCTCATGCAATCGGCTTCATCTTCCAGCGCGTCATCAACGCCAACCACGGCGACGTGCGCGTGCTGCCGCTGGCGGCAAAGGCCGGGGCGGCGTTCGTCACGCCGAGCGCGCAGACCTTCTTCGACGGCAGCTACCCGCTGCACAACGGCGCCTATATCTACCTGAACCGCGTGCCCGGCCAGCCGCTGGGCAACCGGGAAAAGGAGTTCGTGCGCTTCCTCCTGAGCCGCGAAGGCCAGCAGATCATCGCCGACAACCGCCTGTTCATCCCGCTCTCCGCCGAACAGGTGCAGGCCGAGCTCGCGAAGCTCGAGTGACGTTCATTCTCCCATGAAAAGCTTTCTCCTCCTGCTTGCCTCGTTGACGACCACCCTCGCGGTCGGCGAGGTGCCCGATTACCAGCCGCAGGTGCATGTCACCGGCGTGTTGCGCAGCTGCGGCAATCCGCAAATGGCGGCGCTGCTGAAGCGCTGGCAGGCCGGCTTCACGCGCCTGCAGCCGGACGTCCAGTTTGCCGACGACCTGAAGAGCTCCGCCTCGGGCCTGTATGGTCTCGACATGCGCACCGCCGATCTCGCCCTGCTGGGCCGGCCGATCTTCCCGTATGAGCGCTACGGGGTCTATGAGCGCTCGTGGGTTTATCCGGCCGTGATCGAGGTGGCGACCGGCAGCGCCGAGGCGCTGCACAAATCCCCCGCGTACGCGATTTTCGTCCACCGGGACAACCCGCTCGCGCAGCTGAGCGTGCGCGAGTTGGACGGGATCTTCGGCGCCGAGCGCGGCGGCGGCTGGAACGCGCTGACCTGGGACACGGGCGTGGCCCGCACGGCGAGGGACAATATCCGCACCTGGGGCCAGCTCGGGCTGACCGGCCCGTGGGCGGACAAGCCCATCCATGTCTACGGACAGGCGGGCCTGGGCGCGGGCGCCATCACTTATTTCCAAGCCCGGGTTTTTGGCGGCGCCGAGACGTGGAACGAGGACCTGCGCGAATACGCCGACCGGCAGCAGATGCTGGCTGATCTCGCCCGCGATCCCGCGGGCATCGCCTACGCACCGGCCGCCTACGCCACGGCTGGCGTGAAGGCCCTCGCGCTCGCCGAGACCAAGGCCGGGCCCTATGTCGCGCTCAACCATGCGAGCGTGGCGGACCGCACCTACCCGCTGCACCGGCCCGTCTACATCTGCTACACCAGGGATAACCTTAACACCGAGTTGAGCCCGACGCTGGGCGATCCCCGGGTGAAGGAATTCTTGCGCTACATCCTGAGCAAGCAGGGGCAGGAGGATGTTGCGAAGGAAGGCAGCTACCTGCCGCTGACCGCCGCCGCGGCCCGCGTGCAACTCCAGAAACTTGATTCAACCGAAATCCCGCCCGAGCACCGGTTCATGGAAAACTGATCTCCTGCCAACCCATACTCTTCACCCCGTGAAAACATCCTTCCGCCTGAAACTGCTCGGCGTCGTGCTCCTCGCTGCCGGTCTCCTGTCGGCCTTCGCCGACCAACTCACCCGCGTCCGCCTGACCGTGGACGAGGATCCCATCGTGGTGCGGCTCGCCGAGAGCCTCGGCTACTTCAAGGCCGAGGGCCTCGATGTCGTGCGCACAGATCTGCTGAAGGTCTCGCCCGAGGACTACCTGATGCAGGCGCCACTCATCAAGGGCGACATCGATGCGTCCTACCATTGGTTCAACCACGCGGTGTTTGGCGCGCGGCACAACCTGCCGATCAAGGCCGTGATGGTGTTCAACGACGCGCCGGGCATGGCCGTGCTGGTCGCCAACCGCGTGAAAGACGAGGTGCGCGGCGCGGCGGACTTCAAGGGCCGGCGGGTCGCCGAGGGTGCGGGCTACGGCACGAAAAGCGTGCTCATGCACTACCTCGCACGGAAGGCCGGGCTGTCGGGCGATTCCTACACGCCCGTGCTCCTGGAGCACGAGGGCCGCGAGGAGGCGGTCCTGAAGGGCCTCCGGGCAGGGCAGGTCGACATCATGGCCTTCCAGGAGCCACTCGTCTCCGCGCTGCAGGCGACCGGCCTGGTCTCGACGCTCTACGATCTCCACTCCCGCGAATCGACCGCCCAGGTCCTCGGCGCGCCGTGGCCGGCGCAGTCGCTGCTCATGGCGCCGGCCTTCCTAGCGGCGCACCCCGACACGGTGCAGAAGCTCGTGAACGCCTTTGTGCGGACCATGCGCTTCATCAACGCGCATTCCGTCGACGAGATCATCGCGCGGTTGCCGGCCGATTACTTCGCGGGCAAGGACCGCGCGACCGAGATCGACACCATCAAGCGCACGCTGCCGACCCTGGCGAAGGGCGACTATACCTTCCCCGCGGCCTCGGTCGATTTGGTGGTGGATACGGTCATGTCGTTTGCTTTCGACCGAAGTGAGGAGGGCAAGTGGCGCGGCACCGGGGAAAACCGGCGGATCGTTTCCGCGGATCTCTACACCAACGAATTTGTCGCGCGGGCCATGAAGGAGATTCCGACGCAAGCGACGGCCTCGGTCGAGCCGGCCAACGCTGGCGTCAGCATCTGGACGCAGAACGTCACCGGCTTCCGCAAGGAGCATGGCGCGGAGGGCGGCTACACGAAGCGCTGGGACCTCGGCGACCTGCCGCATTACGTCCCGAAGGTTCACCTCACGGGTACGCTGCGGGTCTGGGGCAACAACTACATCAAGGACGGCTACCTCGCGGAATACTGGGAAACGGAGTTCAAAAAATTCCAGCCGGACGTCACCATCGAATATCACCTGCCCACCACCGGCATCGGCATCCCCGCGCTGTCGTGCGGCGTGGCCGACGTTGCGATGAGCCGCCGGGCGATCATCATGGACCTGCTGACGTTCGAGCAGGTCTACCACCACCCGGTGACCGAGGTGGAGGCGGTCACGGGCTCCTACGATGTCTACGGCTGGTCGCCGCCGTTCATCATTGTCGTCCACAAGGACAACCCGCTGGACCGGATCAGCCTGAAGCAGCTCGACGGCGTCTTCGGCGGCGCGCGCACGGGCGGCTACGTCGGGAGCGTCTGGCACACGGAGTATCCCTTTGCCCGCGGGCCGGAGGAAAACATCCGCACTTGGGGCCAGCTCGGCCTGACCGGCGCGTGGGCCAACCAGCCGATCCACATCGGCGGCCAGACCCTGCGCGGCAATCAGACCTCGCAGTTCTCCGACCTGATTCTCAAGGGCAGCGATCAGTTCGCCGAGGGTTATCAAGCCTTCGCGAACTACATCACGCCGGACGGCAAGATCAACAGCTGGAGCCTGCAGGCCCAGCGGGCGATCGCGAAGGATCCGCTGGCGATGTTCTACGTCTCGCCGATGACGCTGAGCCCGGACATGAAGGAGCTCGCGGTGCAAGCCTATGACGGCGGACCCTACGTGAAGCGCACGCTCGAGACCGTCCACGACCGCACCTTTCCGCTCTACGGCCGCTATTTCTTCTACTTCAACCGCGAGCCCGGCAAGCCGGTCGACCCGAAGGTCGACGAATGGCTGCGCTTCATCCTGAGCCAGGAGGGACAGGAGTGTGTCCAACGCGAGGGCCGCTACATCCCGCTCACGGGCGAGGTGGTGAAGGCCCAGCTCAAAAAACTCGATTAACCCCTATCTGCCCATGAAATCAAAATCACTCCGTTTCACTCTGCTGGCGCTCCTCGCCATCGGCCCGGCTTTTGCGCAAGCCGGCAAGGTCTCCACCGGCCTCGCCATGCAGGCGGCGCGTGCCGAGGGCCTCAAGATCAAGGGCAAGAAGCCCTACTATCCCGCCGACCAGTGGGACCTCAGCGACTTGCCGGCCTACGAGCCGAAGGAAAAAATCACCGGCACGATCCGGTTGTGGGGCAGCAACTACATCGTTGATGGCAACGTCGGCGATTACTGGGAGAAGGCGTTCCAGAAATTCCATCCCGGCGTTAAGTTCGAATACAACATGTTGACCACCCGGGCCGCGCTCCCGGCGCTGGTGTTCGGGGCCGCCGACCTCGGCATCAGCCGGAAGATGAAGACCGAGGAGCTCCAACTCTACCAACGCTACAAGAACCGCAGCCCGCTCGAGGTCGTCATCGCGACGGGCTCCTACAACGTCACGGGCTGGAACCCGGGCTTCGGCATCGTCGTGGCCAAGGACAATCCGCTGACGAAGATCACGATGGAGCAGCTCGACTACGTCTTCGGCGCGGAGCGGCAGGGCGGCTGGGTCGGGACCGACTGGCACCCGGAGTTCACCCGCGGTCCGGAGAAGAACATCCGCAAGTGGGGCCAGCTGGGCCTGACCGGCGAGTGGGCCGGCCAGGACATCAATCCCTACGGCCTGAACATGCGCTACAGCCAGGCCGGCACGATTTCCGACCGCATCCTGCAGGGCAGCGACAAGTGGAACGAGCGGCTGCGCACTTACGCCAATTTTGTGGGGGCCGAAGGCGACGGCAAGGGGAGCTCGATGGGCTTCGGCCGCCTGAAGCGCGGCCTCAACGAGGATCTCGCCCGGGATCGCTACGGCATCGCCTACGTCGCCGCGCCGGTCGGGGCCAACCTGCCGCCGGAGCTGAAGGTGCTTGAGCTGGCCGAGAGCGCCGCCGGACCTTACTACGCCTACACGCTTGAGAATCTCCGCAGCCGGAAGTATCCCTTCTTCGACGAGGTCTACGCCTACTGCGACGTCGCGGGCGACGGGACGCTCGACCCGAAGGTCCGCGAATACCTCCGCTTCATCGTCAGCCGCGAGGGCCAGGAAGCCGTGATGCGCGATGGCAAATATCTCCCGCTCACGGCCGAGGTCTGCCGCGAGATGCTGCATAAACTGAAATGAGGACGGGGCTGGCCAACGGGATGGTCGCCGGCTTTGCGCTGGCGTTGCTGCCACCGTTTGCCCGGGCGGCCGAACCAGAGGTGGCCTTCGTCGATACGCTGCCGCTCTACGCGCCCGCCGGGAAAGTCAGCGGCACCATCCGGCTCTGGGGCCACGGCAGCCCGAAGCATGACTTCATGGGCCGGTTGATGAACGCTTGGATCACCGGCTTCGCGAAATACCAGCCGGAGGTGAAATTCGAGAACCACATGTATGGCACCGCCTCGGCGATCGGTGCGCTCTACACCGGGGCAGGGGATATCGCGATTCTGGGCGAGGAGATCAGCCCGGCCGCGGCGACGGCGTTCGAACGCGAGAAGCACTACGCCCCCACGGGCATCCAGATCGCCACCGGCAGCCTCGACGTGAATTTCTTCGACTACGCCCACATGGTTTTCGTCCACCGGGACAACCCGCTCAAGGGCCTCACGCTCGCACAGCTCGACGCCATCTTTGGCGCCGAGCACCGGCGCAGCCCGCGCAATATCCGCACCTGGGGTGAACTCGGCCTGACGGGCGGGTGGGCGGACCGGCGCATCCAGCCCTACGGCTGGCAGGTCGACGTGGACTTCGCGCTTTTTTTCCGGGAGGCGGTGCTGGAGAACAGCCACCGCTGGAACACCGACCTGAAGGAGTTTGTGCACGTGCTCCGGCCCGACGGTTCCCAATACGACCACGGCCAGCAGATCCTCGACACCCTCGCGAAAAATCCGGCCGGCATCGCCATCTCAAACGTGCGCTACGCCAACCCGGCCGTGCGGCCGCTCGCGCTGGCCCGAAGGGAAGGGGAACCCTATTACGAGCCGACCAAGGCCAACCTGATTGCACAGACCTATCCGCTCGTGCGGATCATCCCGGCGTTTATTGACGTGGCGCCCGGCCAGACCGTCGAACCCAAGGTGCGCGAGTTCCTCCGCTATATCCTGAGCCGCGAGGGCCAGCAGGCGCTGGTGCACGACAGCGACTATCTCCCGCTCGGCGCCGACGCCATCCGGCGGCAACTGGAAAAACTGCCATGAGACGCATCGCCGGAATACTTTTGCCACTTTTGCTTGCCGCGACGCTGGTTGGCGCGGCGCCGGAACCAAACCTTTCGGGTGTCCTGCGCCTTGCGGGCAATCCCGAGATGAACGCCCTCGTTGCGCGCTGGTCGGCCGGATTCCAGCAGCAGCATCCGGGAGTCCGGATCGAAACCCATTTCACGGGCAGCGACACCGGCATGGCTGCGCTTTACACCGGCAAGGCCGACCTCGCATTGCTCGGCCGGGCCCCGACGGCCAGCGAGATCCAGGCCTTTGAATGGATTTTCCACTACAAGCCCGCGCAGGTGGAGATCGCGACCGGCAGCCTCGATCGCGCGGGCAAGTCGCCGGCCCTCGTTGTTCTCGTGCACCGGGACAATCCGCTCGCGGGTCTTACGCTCGCGCAGCTCGAAGCGGTTTTTGGCACGGAGCACCGGCTGGCGCCCGCGAACATTCGCACTTGGGGCCAGCTGGGCCTGACTGGCGAATGGGCGGACCAGCCCATCAACCTTTATGCACCCGACGCCATGTCCGGCACCGGGCGGTTTTTCCGCCACGTGGTGTTGAACGACAGCCGCATGATGAACTGGGCGCAGCTCACGGAGTTCAACGACACCTCCTTGACCGGAGGAACGCACGACGCCGGGCGTCAGATCGTCGCCGCGCTTGGGCAGGACCGTTATGGGCTCGTCGTCGCCAGCTTGGGTTTTGCCAGCGGGCAGGTCCGGCCCGTTGCGCTGGCCGGAGTCATGGCCACACGGGACAGCCTTGCCACCCGCCAATATCCGCTCAGCCGGGTCATCCTGGCCTGCTACAACCGCAAGCCCGCTGCTGTGCCCGATCCGCTGGTGCGTGAATTCCTCCGCTACATCCTCAGCCGTGAAGGTCAGCTGGAAGTCGTCCAGGACGGCGGCTACTTGCCGCTCGCCACGGTTCTGTCGGCGGAGCAATTACAGAAACTCGATTAACCCCAGCCGCAAACTTATGAAAGCATCCACTGGTTGCCTCTTTCTCGTCATCCTGACCCTCGGTGGCACCGCCCTGCCTGCCGCCGACAACAAATACGGCCTTGCCGTCGACAACCGGATCCGGGCGCAGGCGCTCGTCGCCGAAATCATGGCGGCAAATCCCGAGCTGCTGACGGCCGGCATGCATTGCGTGCCCCCGGGCGGACAGGCGCAGACGATCATCGCGTCGACGCTGAACGTCATCGGCAAGCCCAGCGATCCGCCGGACGTCGATGTCGGGACGCACGGCGAAACCATCATCTCGCCCAACCTCAAGATTCCCAAGCTTGGCATCATGCTGCCCTTGCGCGACCGGGCCGGGAAGGAGATTGGCGCGCTCGCGCTGGCCTTCAAGTTTCCCGCGGGGGCGGACCAGGTGGCCTGTTTTGCCAAGGCCGTGGCGATCCGCGATCAGGTGGCGAAGAAGATTCCCGCGCTGGGCGATCTTTTCACGGTCGTGCCGTGAGGCCCGCACCGTCACGATTACACCATGAACCCCATCTCTTGGCCTCGCTTGCCGCTGACGATGGCTGCGGCTGTCCTGATGGCCGCCGCCGCATGCGCGGGTGAGTTCGACCTGAGCGGCATCCCGGGCTACGTCCCGCAGCAAAAAGTGTCGGGCGTCATCCGCAATTACGGCTTCGGCTTCGGCGGGGTCTACAAGATCTGGGAGGAAGGCTTCCGGAAGTTTCAGCCCGACGTCAGCTTCGACGACAAGTTTCCCACCAGCGACGCGGCTTTCCCGGCGCTGGTAACCGGTGTCACCGACCTCGCGCCCGATGGCGGCGAGCCGGCGATCACGGAGGAGCTGTCGTTCTTCGAGGTCTACGGCTATCACGCCACGGACATCACGGTGGCGTCCGGCACCTACGATGTGGACGGCCGCTCGCCCGGCATCGTGGTCTACGTCCATCCCGACAACCCGCTCACGCAGCTCACCCTCGCGCAACTCGACGGGATTTTTGGCGCGGAACGCACCGGCGGCCTGCGTGGGTTCAAGTGGACGCTGAGCGAAGGCCGGAGTGCCGCCGGAAACATCCGCACGTGGGGCCAGCTCGGCCTGACCGGCGACTGGGCGGACAAACCGGTCCAGACCTACGGCCACGCGCCGTCCGGCACCGCGCGCTTCTTCCAGCTGCGCGTCCTGCACAACGGTGACAAATGGAACCCCAACTACCGCGAATACGTCGAGACCGGCAGCAAGATGATCGGGGACGACGACAAATCCGCGCAGCTCGGCGGCCTCCAGCACATGCTGAAGGACGAGCTCGCCCGCGACAGATACGGCATCGCCTGGACCGTCGTGCCCCAGGCGAACAAAGTGCCCGGACTCAAGCCGATCGCCCTGGCCGTGCGCGCAGGCGGGCCCTACGTCGTCCCCAGCAAGGCGACGTTCCAGGACCGCAGCTATCCGCTGGTCCGCAACCTCTACATTTATCTCAACCGGAAGCCCGGCACGCCGGTCGACCCGAAGCTCCGGGAATTTTTGCGCTATGTGCTCAGCCGTGAGGGGCAGGAGGCGATCGTGGCGAACGGCAATTACCTGCCGCTGCCCGCCGCCACGGTGCGCGGGCAGCTGGCGAAGCTGGAGTAATGCCCGCGGCCACCACCTGCCCGGCCGGTAGCTGAATGTTTATTCAGCTTAGTTTCAGGCGGTCTTTAGGTAAAACTGCGATGGTGGAGGCGCTCAACTGCCCCTGATGCCATTGCCGCGGGACGCAGACCCCGATTGCCGAGTCCTACATGAAACCCACGCCCAGAAAAATCCTCCTGCAAGTGCACCTGTGGGCCGGCCTGATCATCGGGCTGGTGCTGGTGGTGCAGGCCTTCAGCGGGGCCATGCTGGCCTGGCGGCCGCAGCTTGAGCCGAAACTCAATGCCCGCCTGTTTGTCGTCCAGCCCGGCGGCGCGCGTCTGGCACCCGATGATCTGGTGGCCCGGGCCCGGGCGGCCCATCCGGCGGGCAAGATCGAAAGCGTGCGTTACTACGGCGAGGAGACGTCTCCTTTCATCGCGTATTTCAGCACCAGGGATTACGTCCATCTCAACCCCTACACCGGGGAGGTCCTCGGGTTTCGCAAACGCTATGGCGAATCCTTCGGCTGGTTTGAAGGCATCCACAAATTCCTGCAGCTGGAACCGGGCATCGGCGAACCGATCACCGGTTCCGTGGCCCTGGTTTTCGGCGGGATCATTCTCACCGGGGTTGTGCTGTGGTGGCCGGCGACCCGCCGGGCATTCAAGGCGGGCCTGACCCTGAACGCGAAACTTTCCGGCCGCCCGTGGTATCTGAGCCTGCACAAGACCGTCGGCGCGTATGCGGCCATCGTGGTTTTTGCCAGTGTGCTCACCGGGGCCCCGATCGCACTGGATTGGGTGAATAGCATGCTTTATCCCCTGACGGCTTCAAAAAAAGAGGAGCCGCCGCAGCCGGCGCTCGCGCCGGACAAGGCGTTTGCGGGATTCACGACCGTCGCGCGGAAGATCGAGGCATTGATGCCCGGGGCGCGGGAAGTCTACATCAGCATGCCCAAGAAGGGCGTCGTGACGTCCTATGTCGTGGCCGCGGACGCGCCGCACCCCAACGCCCGCTCCTATGGCTGGTTCAATCCCGCGGACGCCGCCGTGCTCCGCTTCATCCCCTATGCGCAGGCCAGCCGCGGCTACCGGCTCTATTACTGGATGCTCTCGTTCCATACCGGGATGATCGGCGGCTGGCTCGTGCAGGTGATGCTTTTCCTCGGTGCACTGGCCGTGCCCGTGCTCGCCTATACCGGCACGTCCAGTTATCTGCGCCGCAAATACGGCCGCCTCGCCGCGCAGGCGGCCAAGGCACCCGTTGCCCCTCCCGTCAAGCTGGCCCAATCGGGGGAGACCGCCGGGTGAGTTGACTTATTGCATGAAAAACGCGCCCTCATTGATGTTTTCTGTCCTGGTTCTCTCGGGCATCGCCGCCTCCGCGCGGCCGGTGGATCCGGCTCTGCCCGCCTACACGCCCCAAGCCGTGACCATCCCGGCCGGGGCCCGCTATGTGCAGGCCGACGGCGAGGTGTGCATCAACGGGGCCGAGCACGCCGCCGTGATGGTGAAGGGGTTCGATGAGCTTTTTCAGCAGACGCACCCGGGCTTCAAGTTTGCGGTGCAGTTGAAAGGCACGACGACCGGCATGCCGGCGCTGACGCACGGCGTGACGCTCTGCGCCCCGCTGGGCCGCGAGGTGAACGGGGTTGAGCTCGTGCCTTACACGAAGATCGTCGGGCAGGCACCGGTCGAGATCCATGTGGCGCACGATTCCAACACGCCGGGCAAGTTCGCCACGAATCTCGCCATCTACGTCAATCGCGCCAACTCCCTCGCGCAGCTCACGCTGGAACAGGTGGCGCGCATTTTCGCCCGCGGGCACCCCGCGGGTGGGATCACTTTCTGGGGTCAGCTCGGCGTGAAGGGTGAGTGGGGCAAGCTGCCCATCCACCCCTACGCGACGCCCGAGGCCAGCGGCTTCGGCGATTACATGCAGAAGCATGTGCTGGGCGGGCGCCAGCTTTCGCCGGCCGCCGACCAGTTCGGCAACACGGAGGAGCTCATCAAACGGGTGGCCGAGGACGCGAACGGCATCTGCCTGGCGGCGATCGGGGTCACGAATCCCGGCGTCAAACTGGTGGCCCTCGCCGAGAAACCGGAGGGGCCCTATTCCTCGGGCAGCACCGAGGATGTTGTCGCCAACAAATACCCGCTCGGCCGCCACCTTTATTTCTACGTCCGCCGGGTGCCCGGCCAGCCCGTTGACCCGGTGGTGAAGGAATATTTCCGGCTCATCCTCTCCCGCGAAGGCCAGCAGATCATCGCGGCGGAACCCGACGGCTACATCCCGCTGACCGCGCTGGAAGCCGCGGCGGAACTCGCCAAACTTGACTGACTTCGCGCCATGAAATTTCCGCACGTTTTCAAAATGATCTCCGTCCGCCCCTTGCTGGCCGTGGCCGGGTTGCTTGCCAGTTGCGTGGTGGCCGTCGCCGCGCCCTATCAGCCCCGGTTGGTGGCGGTGCCGAAGGATGCGCCTTATGTGCGCCCCGATGGCTCCGTCTACATCGTGGGCAACGATGGGATGGAGGATCTGCTCAATAAGTTCAACGTTCTCTTCATCAAAACGCACCCCGGGATCAAATTCACCATGCTCCTCAAAGGCTCCTCGACCGGCATCGGCGGGCTGACGGCCGGGGTTTCCGCGTTCGCGCCGATGGGCCGCGAGGCCTGGCCGACGGATGTCTCCGGCTTTCGCGAGGCCACCGGCTACGAACCGTTCGACGTGCGGGTCGGCCACGACGGCTACGCCCGGCCGAAGCACAAGAATCCCCCGGCCATCTATGTGAACGCGAAGAATCCGCTCGCCGGCCTGACCACTGCGCAAATCGGGCGCATCTTCACCACCGGTGCGCCGGGCGGCGACATCACCCACTGGAGCCAGCTCGGTTTGAAGGGAGCCTGGGCCCAGCGTGCCATCCACGCCTACGGTCCGCGCGACGAGGGCGGCCTCGCAACTTCGCTCCGCTACACTTTGATGGGGAAACGCGCGTTCCGCCGCGACTACGAGGCGCTGCCGAAGCTGGCGGACGTGATTGCCGCGGTGGCCGCCGACCCGTTCGGCATCGGCCTGGTGGGTTTCTTTGATTCGACCGAGGTGCCCGAGGTTCGGGTCGTGCCGCTCGCGGCTGAAGCGGGCACGCCGTTCTCCCAGCCCAGCGCGGAGAATGTCCAGGCCGGGCTCTACCCGCTGACGCCCAATCTCCACATCTACGTCAACCGTCCACCCGGCCAGCCGCTTGATCCCCTCGTCAAGGAATACCTCCGCCTCGTCCTGTCCGACGAGGGCCAGGCGATGATCGCGGCGGAGAAGGACGGCGATGAAGGCTACCTGCCGCTCAACCCCGCGGCCATCGCCGCCGAATTGGCCAGGCTCGACTGATTCTTATCCCCATGAACTCCTCCACCGCTCAAAGGTTTTTCCACGCTGCCTGTGCCGCGCTCGTGCTGCTGGCACCGGCCATCCTCCGGGCCCAATCCGGAACGCTCGACAAAATCCACCGGCGCGACCGGCTGATTGTCGGCAGCGACATGGTGTTCCCGATCTTCAATTTCAAGAATCCCGACACCGGCCGGGCCGAAGGTTTCTTGGCCGACCTCGCCCGCGCCCTGGCGAAGCAGCTGCTCGGCGACGAAAACAAGGTGGAGTTCCGCCGCACCGAGGAAAAGACGCGGCTCGAGGCGGTGGCCCGCGGCGAGATCGATGTCCTCATCGACACCATCCCGGCCAGCGAGGAGAAGCTCAAGGTGGTGGATTTTTCCGATGAAACCTTCCGTTCGGGCTCCGCGCTCCTCGTGAAGGCCAGCAGCCCGATCAAGACCATTGATGATATCACGAAGAACACGCGGGTCATTTACTCGAAGGCCAACCCCGACATCAAATTCATCCGGGCGAAGGCCCCGGAGGCGACCTATCTGGAGTTTGAAAACAGCACCGATGCGGTTGCCGCCCTGAAGGCCGGGCGCGGGGACGTCTTCACGCAGGTGGTGACGCATCTTTACCGGGCCGCGAGCCAGAACCCCGGCTACCAGCTGACCGGCCGGTTCACGACCAAGTCGTATGGCATTGTCCTGCCGAAGGGCGACCCCGCGCTGCGCGGCTATCTGAACGATTTCCTGCGCTCGCTCCGGGCCAGCGGCGAATACGACCGGCTCTTTAAAAAGTGGTTCGGCCCCTATGGCGGCGAAGCCGTCCGGTGACCGGCGGCATGATTCAACCCTCCCACCCATCCCCATGAGGCCCATCCCCAATTCATCGTCGCTGGAAACCAAGATCGAGGCTGCCCCTTCGCCCGTGGCCGGCAAAGGCTCTTTCTGGCCCGAGGGCTGGTGGAAACTGATGGAGTTCCGCATCGGCATCCTGCCGCTGCCCGTCTATCTGGTGCTGTTGGCCGTCATCATCTGGTTCACCGAGCAGGGCGGGAAATTCCCCGGCGAGATCTGCATGATGATGGCCGTGCTGGCCGTCGGCGGCTTCACTTGCGGCGAGATCGGCAAGCGCCTGCCGGTGCTGCACCACTTCGGCGCGGCGGCGATCTTCGCCACTTTCATCCCGTCGTATCTCGTCTACAAAAAAATCCTGCCCGAACCGCTGATCACCAGCGTCACGGATTTCACCAAGGGCACCAACTTCCTCTACCTCTTCATCGCGGCGGTCATCGTCGGCAGCATCCTCGGCATGGATCGCACGGTGCTCATCAAGGGCTTCGTGAAGATCTTCATCCCGATCGCAGCCGGCACCGTGCTCGCCACGCTGGTAGGCGTCGGCGTCGGCACGCTGCTCGGGCTCGGAGCCAAGCACACGCTGTTCTACCTCGTGGCGCCGGTGATGGCGGGCGGGGTGGGCGAGGGGGCGATCCCGCTCTCGACCGGCTACGCCGAGATTTTGCACCTGAAGCAGGGTGACGAGTTTGCGCTGGTCCTGCCGCCGGTGATGTTCGGCAGCCTCACGGCCATCCTGCTGTCCGGCGCGCTCAATTTCCTCGGCCGGAAATTCCCGCAGCACACCGGCGACGGCCGCCTGCAACCCGGCGAACACGATGAATTGCAGCCGCAGCAGGACGAGATCACGGGCCACATGGACGTGACCCACGTCGCCGCCGCCGGCAGCCTGGCGATCTCCTTCTATGTGGTGGGCATGTTCCTGGCCGGCTATTTCGCCAAGTTCCAGGTCACGGTGCCCGCCGCGCTCTCGATGCTCGCGCTCGCGGTCGTGGCCAAGCTCGCCCACGGCGTTTCCCCGAAGCTGCAGGCCGGGGCGCAGGTCGTATATAAGTTCTTCGCCTCGGCCGTGACCTACCCGTTGCTTTTCGCCATCGGCGTGGCGATGACCCCGTGGGACAAGCTCGTCTCGGCCTTCGCACCCGCCAATCTCATCACGATCATGGCCACCGTCGGCACGATGGTGACCACCGGATTTTTTGTCGGCCGCTGGATCAAGCTCTACCCGATCGAGACGGCCATCATCACCGCCTGCCGTTGCGGTCAGGGCGGCACGGGCGACGTGGCGATCCTCACCGCCTCGAACCGGATGCAGTTGATGCCGTTTGCGCAGATCGCCACGCGCATCGGCGGTCTGATTACGGTCACGCTGGCCCTGGTCGCCCTGAAGACCCTCTCCTGAGCCCGCGCCTCGCCGGTGTTACTTCAGGTTCAGTCCGTCATAGCGGGCCAACAAGCTTGCGCCGCGTTGGAAAACCCCGGCAGGCTGCGGCCCGTTTAATCTCATGCAAATCCGCCGATTCCTCCTGCTGCTGGTCTTCACTCTGGGCGCGCTTAACCTGCGCGGGGTGATGATCGATGAAATCCAGGTCTACACCGACGACATCAACCCCCCCGGCAAGTTCGGCCTCGAACTGCACCTCAACACCACGCTGCAGGGGCGCAGCACGCCGGACTATCCGGGCGAGATCACGCCGCAGCACGGAGTACGCCTCACGCCGGAATTTTCCTACGGGCTCAGCCGCGATTTTGAGGCGGGACTCTACCTGCCGGCCGAACGGACCGCCGGCGGGGCCTATTATCTCGCCGGCACAAAAGTCCGCCTGAAGTGGATGCCGGTGCAGCCCGACGAGAAGCTCGGTGGCTGGTTCTTCGGCCTGAACGGCGAGCTCTCGTATCTCCCGCCAAGGTTCGACCTGACGCAATGGGGCTTCGAACTGCGCACCATGGTCGGCTACCGCTCAACCGCCGGCTGGCTGCTGGCGGCGAATCCCGTGCTGGGCTGGGGCTTGAGCGGCCCCGACAAAAGCGGCCGGCCCGAGGTGGAGCTGCAGCTGAAGGCCGCCTGGGAAATCGCTCGCGGCGTTTCGTTCGGGCCCGAATATTACGCCGATTTCGGCCGGCTCGGGCGGGCGCTGCCATCCGGGGCGCAGGACCACAGCCTCTACGCCGCATTCGACATCGATCTCAAGCCCTGGGTGCTCAACGTCGGCCTCGGCCGCGGGCTGACCGGCGCGGCGGAACGCTGGACCCTGAAGTTCATTTTCGAAATTCCCTGGTAACCAACCGGCGCACCCCGCCGTTGGGCGTTCGTGCTCGTCACCGGCCTGGCGCTTTATTTCGTGCCGCTGCCGGGCTTCAGCGGGCTCCAGCAGCATCTCTTCGCGATTTTCGCCGCGACCATCGTCGCCCTGATTGCGCGACCGGTCCCGATGGGGGTCAGTGTCATGATCGCCGCCACGCTGCTGCTGCTGACGCGCACGCTGCCGCCGGAAAAGGTGCTGGCGGGCTTCGGCAACACGACGGTGTGGCTCATGTTTTCCGCGTTCCTGTTCGCCCGCGCGATCACCACCACCGGGCTGGGGGTGCGCATCGCCTATCTGTTCATCAGCCGGTTCGGCCACACGTCGCTGACCCTCGGCTACGCCGTGGCGGCCTCGGACCTGGTGCTGGCGCCCGTCGTGCCATCTGACACCGCGCGCGGCGGCGGTATCATGGCTCCCATCGTCCGCAGTCTGGCTGTGGCGCTGGATTCGCAGCCTGGTCCCACGGCGAACCGCATCGGCGCCTACCTGACCCTCGTCGGTTTTCACTGCACCTACGCGGCCTCGGCCATGTTTCTGACCGGCATGGCGGCCAACCCGCTCATCGCGAGTTTCGCGCAGAGCATCGCCCATGTGGACATGACGTGGGGCCGCTGGGCGCTGGCCGCCTCGGTGCCGGGGCTGTGCACCTTCGCCATTCTCCCCTGGCTGCTGCACGAGCTCAGCCCGCCCGACCTGCGGGACACCGAGCACGCGCGGGCCCACGCGCGATCCAAACTCCGCCACCTCGGGCCGATGAGCCGGCACGAGCGGATCCTCGTCGGCATCATGCTGCTGGTGATGGCCGGCTGGATCAGCGCGCCGTGGCACGGGGTGTCGAACACCGCGGTCGCGCTCGCCGGCGTCTGCGTGATTCTGCTCATCGGCGTGGTGACCTGGGAGGAATTGCTCGGCGACAAGACGGCCTGGGACGCCCTCGTCTGGTTCGCACTCCTGTTGATGATGGCCGAGCAGCTCAACGAGCAGGGCGTCATCGCCGTCATTTCCAAATCCGTGTTCAGTCACGTCCATGGCTGGCCCTGGCCCATGACTTTGGCCGCGCTGGGCGTGGCCTACCTCTACGCGCACTACACCTTTGCCAGCATGACCGCCCATGTCTCGGCCCTGTATCCGGGTTTTCTGGCGGCGGCGCTGGCGGCCGGCGTGCCGGCGCCAGTGGCGGTGTGGCCGCTGGCCTTCCTCTCCAACCTCAATGCCGGCATCACGCACTACGGCACGGGCTCGGCTCCGATCTATTTTGGCGCGGGCTATGTCTCGCAGAGCAACTGGTGGACGATCGGCTTCATCGTCTCCGTCGTCAACCTCGCCATCTGGTTCGGCGTGGGCCTGATCTGGTGGCGGGTGATCGGGCTCTGGTAGCCGCGCCGGCCGCCAGGTTCAGCCGGCCTGCAGGGCGTCCTCGCCGCCGCCCGTTGCCCCGGCCGGGTTCTCCGCGGGCAAATCCGTCGCGATCATGTCCCCGATGGGCAGTTCGAAGCTCACCCGCAAACCCTGGCCGCCGGCACCCGGTTCCGCCCGGATCACGCCGTGGTGCAGTCCGATGATGCTGCGCGAAATGGCCAGCCCCAGGCCGCTGCCCTTCACCTCGTGGGCGCCGTCAGCCTCCAGCCGGACGAACCGTTCGAAGATCCGCTCGCGCTGCGCCGGCGGCACGCCCGGGCCCTGATCCTCGAGGCTGACCCGCCAGGCATCGACCGTGAAGGCGGAGACGAGGGTGATGCGGCCGCCGGGCGGCGAGATGTTCAGGGCGTTCTGCAGCAGGTTGAGCAGCACCTGGCGCAGCCACTTGGGGTCGAAGTCCACCGTGCCGCCGCCCTCGATCGCAGCGGAGAAGACCATGCCGCGGTGCTCGGCCAGTGCGCGGGCGTCCTGTTCAAAGGAATGCAGGAAGGCGCGCGGGTCCTCGCGGCGGAAGTCCAGCCGCACGGCCTGCGCCTCCGCCCGGGAGAGGAACAGCAGCTCCTCGATGATCTTGTTGAGCCGGGCGATCTCCTCGAGCTGCATCTGCACCGCCTCCTCCTGGGCCGGCGCCAGCCCGCCCTCGACCAGCAGTTTTTCCGCATGCAGCCGCACGAGCGAGAGCGGGGTCTTCAATTCATGCGACGCCTCGGCGGTGAACCGGCGGATCTGGTTGAACGACAGCTCGAGCCGGTCGAACATCTCGTTGAGCAGGCGCGCGAGGTTGGAAATCTCGTCCTGCACGTCGGCGACGGGGATGCGTTCGCTCAGGTTGTCGGAGCGGATGTGGTTGGCGGTTTCCTGGATCAGGCGCACCGGCCGCATGGCGGCCCGGCTCAGCACCAGGCCGGTGATGACACTGACCACGAGCATGAGGCACACGAGGATCAGGCTCGTCTCGGTGTAGCCCTCCATGACCGTGCCCACCTGGCTGTAGGAGGTGCCGATCATCACGTCCATCGGGCCGAGGATGAATTCACCCACCCGCAGCTCCCCGATGCCGTCGGCCGTGGCGTTGAATATATGCTTGCCCGGGATATCCGGCAGCCGGTGGCCGGCCAGATTGGTCGAGGAGAAAAGGACGCCTTTCTTTTTTTCGTGGATTTCGACGTAGAAGAAGACCGACGCCACCTCGGCGGTACCGCGCATGCGCTGCTCGATCATCGCCGGCGTGAGGGCGGTGAAATCGGGGCCGAGGTTCGACTTGATCTGCGCGAACTCCGCCGCATTGAGCAGGTCGAGTCCGTGCACCAGGTGCGAATTCAGCAGGTAGTAGCCCGCCACAAACAGGCAGACCATCGTGGCGGTGGAAACGCCCGCATACCACAGCGCCAGGCGCATGCCGATCGATTTCACGGCAGGATCTGGTAACCGACGCCCCGCACGGTCTTGAACAGCGGCCGGTCGGGCGCGAGGTCGAACTTCGCGCGCAGCTTGCTCATGTAGACGTCGAGCAGGTTGCCATCGATGTCATAGTGCGACTCCCAGACCTTTTCCGCAATGAGCGTGCGCGGCAGGATGCGGCCGGGGTTTTGCAGGAAGATTTCCAGCAGCGCGAACTCCCGGCTGGTGAGATCCACCGGCGCCCCCCCCGCGGTCACCGTGCGTCCGAGCAGGTCCATGCGAATGTGCCGGTGCTCGAGCACGGTCTCCTTGGCGGCGCTCTGGCGGCGCAGCAGCGAGCGCACGCGGGCCAGCAGTTCCTCGAGGGAAAAAGGCTTGGCCAGGTAGTCGTCCGCCCCCACGTCGAGCCCCTTGATGCGGTCTTCGACGTCGTCGCGCGCGCTCAGGATGAGAATGGGCTCGTTGAAGCCGCTGTGCCGCCACTCCTTCAGCAGTTCCAGTCCATCGCCGTCGGGCAGGCCGAGGTCGAGGATGATCACATCATACTTGGTCTCGCACAGGGCGTCGCGGGCCTCGCGGCAGGTGGGCACCCAGGTGGCGGTGTAGCTGCGCTCGGTCAGGCCTTTCTTGATGAATTGGCCGAGCCGTCGCTCGTCTTCCACAATCAGGATTTTCACGGGGGTTAGGGGGCGGGAAACGCGGAGGACTCAAGCTTACTCCGGCCGGCGGCGCGAGAGGAAACTCTCCCCTAATTTATTTTCAGGCCCGGTTCATGATGACTTAAGGTTGCTCCGGCACACTGCCGCCTCGCCCTGTTTCTCCCCGAACCTTCGCCCACCCCGACCATGAACCGTTTCATCCCCGTTGCCCTGCTCAGCCTCGCCGTCCTTGGTCTCCCGGTCCGGACCGTGGCCAAATCCCTGCTCTTTGTCGGACAGACCAAGGCCGCGCCCGAGATCGTGGCCGCCGATGCGAAAGCGCAGGAGCACCTCGCCACGCTCGGGTTCACCGTGACCTTCGCCGACCAGCGCGACCCTGTCTCGGTCGCCGACGGCAAGGATGTCATTGTCATCTCCTCCGGCGTCAGCGCCCATGTGGTCGAGGGGAAATACAAGTCCGTGGCGGTGCCCGTTGTCACTTGGGAATCCTACATCCTGCCGCATATGGGCCTGACCGGGAAAAAAGAGGAGACCGACTTCGGCACGCGGGACGGCAAACTCCGCTACCTCTGGCTCGTGAACGCCCCGCATCCGCTCGCCGCCGGCCTGCCCGCCGGCCTGGTCGACGTGGTGCAGAAGGGCGGCCCGATGAACTGGGGCCGGCCCGGCCCGGGCGCGATCATCATCGCCACGTTCCCGGGCGAGCTCGATAAGTCACCGTTCTTCGCTTACGAGAAGGGCGCGACGATGGACGGCGAGAATCTCGCCCCCGCGCGGCGCGTGATGATCTTCCTTGATAACACCACTTTCCCCGGGCTCAACGAGGCTGGCGTGAAGCTCTTCGACGCGGCCGTGCTCTGGGCCGCAGGTGTGAGCCGCAACTGACCGTTATGGGCAACCCGCCCCGCCGCGGCTGACCCGACGCCCATGCCTGCGCCCGCCAACGCCACCCGCGAGATCACGCTGCGGTTTCTCGCTGAACCGGGGGATGTGAATTTCGGCGGCAAGGTGCACGGCGGTGCCGTCATGAAGTGGATCGATCAGGCGGGCTACGCCTGCGCGGTCACTTGGAGCGGGCACTATTGCGTGACCGTCTATGTCGGCGGCATCCGTTTCCTGCGGCCCATCATGATCGGACACGTGGTCGAGGTCGCGGCGCAGGTCATCCACACCGGCCGCACCAGCATGCACATCGCCCTCAAGGTCCGCGCGGGCGACCTGCGGGAGGGCGGCCTGAGCGACACCACCCATTGCACCATGGTTTTTGTGGCCGTGAGTTCGACCGGCGGCCCGGTTCCCGTCCATCCCTGGGTGCCGGTGACGGCGGAGGATGTTGCGTTGGAAAATTACGCGGTGAAGCAAATGGAGCTCCGCGTGGCCATGGAGCGCGCGCTCAATCCGCCGCCCGGCTGAGGCTACACCACGCCCACGCGCACGCGTGCGCTCCAGATGAAGGGGCCGGGCGTCTCCCCCAGGTGGTGGCGGGCGATCCGGCGCAAAGTGTCGATGCCCAGATCAGATTCGGGGACGCCTTTTTTCAGAACGCTCTGGACGAAACCCTGGCTGAAGAGCAGGCCGGTGAGCCGGTCCGAATTACCCTCATCGATGTGGTGCACCAGGACCTCCTTGACGTAACGGAAGCAGCCGCTGGCCTCCATGCGCCCGAGGTGACCGGCCTTGTCCCACTGCTGCAACCCGGATTCGACCTGGAGCTCCTTGCCAAACCGGCGCGCCGTGCGAAAACTCGACGTGAAGGCGGCGTCCGCCTCCCACGAGGCCGTGGTCGGCGGCCAGTCGTAGTCGCACGCGGCGAACACTCCGCCCCGTTCGAGGATGCGTTCCGCCTCGGCAAAGGTCGTCGCCGGTTCCATCCAGTGCAGGGCCTGCATGCAGACCACCACCTGGGCGCAGCGCGCCGGCAGGCCGGTCGAGTGCGAGAAGCCCTCGCGATAGGAAACATTCTTCGCCCTGGTCGCCGTCACCGCCTGCCGGATCATGTCAGGCGTCGGCTCGATGCCCGTGACGTGGCCGGCCTTGTCCGCCCAGTAGCGCGTGGAGAGACCCGTGCCGCTGCCCAGATCAACCACCAGCGCGGGCCGGGCGACACCGGAAAACTGGGCCAGCAAAGCCGCGAGCACCGCCGGCGGCCCGGCGCGGTGCCGGTCATAGAGATCAGCGAAGCCGGTGAACCGTGCGATGTTTCCCGAGAAATCCGGCGCAGTGATCATGGCAGTGGCGGGAAACTCACTCGAGCAGCGCGCGGCTCTGGGCCGCCTGCCCGGCGCGGAGCGGGATGAAGATGGCCTGGTCGAGGATGACCTGCTGGCCCTCGCGGCTCAGGATGAACCTGAGGAACTCGGCGAGCACCGGGTCGAGCGGCTGGCCGGGGCGCTTGTTCGTGTTGAAGAACACCAGGCGGCAAAGCGGGTAGCGGGCGGCGATGACCTCCTCGTAGCTGGGCTTGACCGCCGGACCGCCGGTCGGGGGGACGAGATCGAGCAGCTTCACATCGTCGCCGATGTAGGCGAGTCCGGCATAACCGACGGCATAGCGGTCGGCGGCCACGGCGGGGTAGATCGGGAAGACGGTCTCGGTGAAGTTGATGTCCGTGCGCCATGCGCCGCGCTTGCCGCCGGTGCTGAGGGCGCGCTGGCGGATGAATTCCTCAAAGCCGTTCCACGGCTTCACGCCCCAGACATGGATGGGCTTGTCCGCCCACTCGCCGGTGAGCCCGAGCTGGCCCCAGGTCGTGGCGGCGGGGCCGCCCCGGTGGTGGGTGGTGGAATAGATGGCGTCAATCTGGTCGAAGGTGAGCTGTTTGAGCGGATTGTCCGGGTGGACGAAGAAGGCCATCGCGTCGAGGAAGCCGAAGTGCCGGTAGGTGCCGCCCGAGATCGGCGCGCTGAACGGGGGATAGCCAAACTTTTCGGCGAAGCCGGAAATGTCGGTCGGCTTCAGTTCGCGCGACACCATGACGAACTGGAGGTCCCCCTTGATGAGTTCGAGCGCACCGAGGCTGCCGGCGAAGGGTGGAGGGACATCGAGCGTGACCTTCGGATGGTATTTCTGAAAGGCCGCGACCCACTGCTTGGTCAGGACCGCGAGCACGTCGGAGGCGGCGCCCTTGAAATGTCCGCTCAGCTCGATGTCGCGGCGGGGCACGTAATGCGGCAGGGCCGGGTCGAGCGCGGGTTGCTGCGCCTCGGGCACGGACAGGGTGCGGCCCTGGTTTTTCCACAGCGCCTGTTCGGCCGGCGTGGGCGGGACGGGGAGCGGCCGAGCGTCCAAGGCCGCCGGCAGGCCGGACAGGGTGAGGCAGAGCAGGCAGAAGCGCAGGCTCTGGAGGCGGAGGGTGGCAATCGGTGGCATGGGGATAATTCCTTTTCGTTGAACAATCAGGCGGGCGGGATGCGCCGCCACGGAGGAATCACCAGTATGCGTCCTCCAGCTTAACCGAACATTAATGCCAGCCTAACGGAAATTAACTTCGCGGGCGGGGGGTGGCCCCGCCCGGCGAAGGCGGTGGTCGGATCAGAACGGAAACCGCACCGAAGCGGTGATCTTGCGCGGGGCGCCGGGCACCACATCGGTCGGGGCATCGCCGCCGGCGATATATGACTTATCCGTGAGGTTGTAGACGTTCACGGCGAAGTCATAGCGGTGCCACTTGTAATAGAGGGCCAGGTCGGCCCGGGTGACGGAGGGGATGGTGAGGTTGACGGTTGCTTGGTTGTCGAGGACCAGATTTTGCTGGCCGGTGTAGACGATGCCAAAACCCACGCCAAAACCACGGAGCGCACCCGCGGTGAAATTATAGCGCGTCCAGAAGTTCGCACTGTTCTTGGGCGCGTTGGCCAGCTGGGCGTCGATCAGGTTGGCGGCGGCGGACTGGGTGACCTTCGCGTCGTTGTAGCTGATGCCGATCTGATTCTGCCAGTTCGGCATCGGCTGGTAGTTGAGCGACAACTCCACGCCCTTGCTCTGGCTCGCGAGCGTCCGGTAAACCTGGATGCCAGTGACCGGGTCGAACACGTTCGGGACGGGCTCGATGACGTTCTCGCGGGTGTAGAACGAGAGCGTGTCGGACGCTTCATAAACCAGGCCGAAGGAGGGCACCGTGGACTTGGGATGGTTGGCCTGACCAGGATTGACCACTTTTCCGGTCGAGAGGAGGACCGCGAGATCCGAGTATTTGGTGTCATATTTCTCGCTGTGCAACCCGACATTCGCGCGCCAGTGCTTGCCCATGGCGATCTGGTCCGAAACATAGGCGCCGTAGTTGTAGTATTTGGAGATCGCAACCTGGGTTGGTCCGGTGCCCGTGGTCGAGTTGACGGTCGGGTAGGTCGTCAGGTTATGGACCGGATTGTAGACACTGATCGGGGCGCCGATGACATTCTGGAAAATCCACCGGTTGAAATCGTGCGTCTCGTAGCCGCTGTTCAGGCCGAACAGGAGGGTTTGCTTGAAGGCCTCGGGGCCGACGCTGCCATAGAGATTGAGGTCGAAATAGGTGTAGCGCCGGCGGTTCCAGGTGTCGCGCAACCGCTGCGTTATCGTGCTGTTGTCGATGGGCGTTGTGATGTTGATTCTCCGGTTTTCCAGGAGCCGGCGCCCGTCGGAGTGCTGCACGTCGCGGGAATTGAACTTCAGCGTCCATTTGTTCTGGAAGTGGTGGACCATCGAGAGATTATAGACGTCCCCGATCTCGTAGGCCTTGTTCTCCGGATCCTGGTAGACAATGGAATGATCGGTCGGCACGTTGGCCGCCAGGCTGGCCGGCGCCACCAGCGCCTGATCCTGAATCGCGAAGCGGTGCTCGCGGTGGAATTCCAGCTTGAGGGTCACCTCGGTATTTTCGTCCAGCCGGTAGGTGAGCGAGGGAAAGATGTAATAATTCCTGGACCAGTCGAACTGGCGCCACGTGGGGGCATCCTCATACGAGGCGATGAAGCGATACAGCCAGTGCTTGCCGGCATCGAGCGGCCCCGTGCTGTCCAACGAGGTCGTGAACCCCATGCTGTTCGTGCCCTGGCTCCCGGCGAAGCTGCCTACCGAGGCGGACAGGCTGTGGCTGGTCTTTGTCGACGGCTGCTTAGTGACGATGTTGATGAGGCCACCCGGATTCATTGCGCCGTAGAGGACGGAGTTGGGCCCTTTGAGCACCTCGACCCGGTCGACGTTGGCCGTGGTCGGCGAGCCGAAGCGGGACGCGCCACCGGGCAGACCGTCAGTCTGCAGGTTGTTGATCATCGTGTTCGTCGCACTGTTGGTATAACCCCGCAGCGTGAAGCCGGACGCGGCCGGGCCCTCGCGCGTCATGCCGACGACGTAGGGATAAAGATCCTCCAGCGAGGTTGCCAGCTTGTCGCTGATGAACGAGGTGTTGAGCACCTGGAGCGTGGCCGCCATGTCTTTCATGTCGATGGGCATCTTGCTCGACGCCATGCTGCGGTCTTCCTTGTAGGTGTCGATGGCGGTGGTGACCTTGAAGGTGTCGAGTTGCAACGTCTTGTCCGTGTCGGCGGAGGTGGCGGGATCGCCGTCGGCTGCGGCGGCAGTGGAGACGGCGGGACTGGACAGCAGACCGGCCAGCGAGAGCAGGGCGAGCCAGTGGGAAACACGGCCGGAAGCCGTGGCAATTGGGGCGGATTGGTTCATGGCAGGGGGTATTGGGGTTTAGGGTTAGGGTTCACACCCAAGACGTTCTGCCGGCGGGAATACACTAAGAACATTTTGATGAAATTACGCGTCGGCAGCGGTCGCCAGAGGGTGGAACACGGAAACCTCGCCCTGTAAAAACAACCGGTGCGGCCTCAGAAGGCGTAGCGCAGGGACACGGTGATTTTGCGAGGCGCGCCCGGGACCACATCCAGTTCGTTATCCGCACTGGCGATGTAGGCTTTGTCCAGCAGGTTGGCCACATTCAGGCCGAAGTCGCAGCGCTTCCACTTGTAGTAGAAGGCGAGGTCCAGGCGGGTGTT
>WNFI01709940.1_pt1 | contig 47786 bp, 49 predicted proteins | sample 5400471 | NCBI WGS metagenome assembly WNFI01 (sample SAMN13153348, study PRJNA577476) | soil metagenome | isolation source: 100 cm saprolite on Douglas fir-dominated hillslope | place: USA:California | collected 2013-09-17
GGCCCTCCCTGCCGATCGGCCGCGAACAGCCTGCGGAAGCCGCCGTTCACGTAGGTGGCCCGTCCGGCGCGGTCGAAGAGGATCACGCCGGAGCGGGAGGCTTCGAGCAGCGCCTCCAACCGGCCGGTGGCGACCTGGTTCTTTGCGCTCTGCTCGCGCACGTCGGAGATGAGCTGCGCCCCGGCGATGGCGGTGGCGGCGTGGCGGGCGAGGATGCGCAGGGCCTCGAGCACCTCGCTGCGGATCGGCGCCCGGCTCCACATCGCCACCACGCCGAGCAGCGCGCCCTCGTGCACCATCGGATGGCCGGCGAACGAGCACAGCCGTTCGATGTGCGCCCAGTCGGGATCGGCGAGACCGGGGTCGGAGGCGAGGTCGTTGGTCGCGACGAGGCCGGAGAGCGCCGCCACGCGGCCCACCGAGAACTCGCCGATCGGCACCCGCGCCAGCGCGAGGTCCAGCGGGCCGAACCCGCCCTGCTCGACCAGATGCAGGCACCTCGACCGGTTCGAGCAGCGGTCGGCGAAGGCGCAGCCGTCGCACCGGTCGCCGGGACCCACCAGCCACACCCGCGCGACGGCGGCGCCGAAGCTGCGTGTGAGCGCGTCGGGGATCGCGGCGAGCACGCGTTCGCGCTGGAAGGCGGAGGCGACGTTCTCGGTCACCCGGGTGGCGGCGCGGAGGGCGCGGATGGTGGCTTCGAGGAGCTGCTGCTCGCGCTCGTGCGCGGACAGCTGTGTCTCGGCGCTCACGGTGCGCTCGTAGAGCGCCTGCACCGCCGTCCGCAGCCGGGACTCGAACGAGCCCTCCTGCGTCTCGATCTCCGCGAGCCGCTCCACTTCCCGCAGCAGCGAGAGCAGCTCGCCCGCGGGCGCAGCCGGCACCGCCGCCCCGGGGGCGAGGACCGGCAGCGTCACGCCGCCGCGCCGGCGAGGATGCGGTTGACCTGCTCGAGCAGATCGGCGGGTTCGAACGGCTTGGTCAGGTAGCGGCAGGCGCCCATGCGCAGGCCCTCCTCGATCTCGTTCTTCTGCGCCTTGGCGGTGAGGAAGACGAAGGGCGTCGCAGCAGCCGACGGCCTGCGCTGCAGCTCCTCCAGGGTCTGCAGGCCGGTCATGTCCGGCATCATCCGGTCGCAGATCACCAAGTCGCAGGCGCCGCCGCCGTCGAAGAACTCCAGCGCGACCCGGCCGCTCTCCGCCGCCACCACCTCGTGCTTGCCGCGCTTGAGCGCCAGCCTGGCGACAAAGCGGATGTCGGGATCGTCATCGATGAGAAGGATGCGTGCCATCGTCTGCCTCAGGCGGGGAGCAGGTCGAGCAACGCGCGCTGCTGGAGGGGCTTGGTCAGGTAGCCGTCCGCGCCGCTGCGGTGAGCGAGGGTCCGGAGCGCGGCGTCCTCCTCGGCGGTGATGATGTAGAAGCGGGAGGCGACGTTCTTTACGTCGGACGAGAAGCGGCGCAGGAGCTCGATGCCGTCCACCGCGGGCATGAAGATGTCGAGCAGGACCAGGTCGTACGAGCCACCCGGCGGCAACGACTCGCGCAGTTGGCTCGGATCCTGGATGGCGTCGACGTGCACGCCCTCGCGGTGGTAGACGGCCCGCACGTACTCGAGGATGTCCTTGTCGTCGTCGACGACCAGCACGTGCCGCTTCCTCCGCGCCTTCGCCACCGTTGCGGGCGCCGCCGCCTCGCTGGTCGTCGCCACGGCTAAGGCCCCGGGGTCGAGCCGCGCCCGCCCGACCAGCGCCAAGAGCTCCTGGGAACGGATGGGCTTGGTGAGGAAGCCGTCGGCGCCGTAGAGGCTGGCCTTGCGCACGCTCTCCGGATCGTGCGCCGCGCTGATCATGCAGATGCGCAGGTCGTCGCCGACCGAGCGCCGCAGCGCCTGGCAGACGGTGAGGCCATCGATCTCCGGCATCACGACGTCGAGCAGCACTACGTCATAGTCTGTGCGCGAGAGGGCGTTGATGTCGCGCGGATCGGTCACGCAAGTCACCTGGCAGCCCGCGTTGCCGAGGATCTTGCTCACCACCCGCAGCACGTCCTCGTCGTCGTCGATGATCAGCACCCGCTTGCGGCCGGAGCCGCTCCGCTCGCGGTCCACCACCACCTCGAGCGCCTGCTCGATGCTCTCGCGGGAGAGCGGCCGGGAGACGACCCCGGCTACCGACAAGACCCCGACCGCGGAGCGCAGCTGCGGCTCGGGCAGGTCGCTGAGCAGCACGATGGCCGCCCCCGGCACCCGCTTCTGCAGAAGACGGCAGAGATCCACCCCGGCGAGGTCCCGTCCCACGTCGAGCAGGACCAGGTCGGGAGCCGTGGCGGCGATCGCTTCCAGTCCCGCCCGCGGGCTCAGCGCCGTGCTGGAGATGCCGCGCTTGGAGAGCACGTAGCGCAGGAGCGCCTGCTCCGCCGGGTTGGCGTCGACGATGGTCACGTTTGGTGCCTTGGACATTCTCGTGGCCTTTCCCGGGGAACGGGGTCCCGCAAGAGGGCCCGGCGCCACCACCTAGCCTCGCTAGCCTTCAATCGGCACCGGCAGCGAACGCTTGACAGGGAAGCGGCAAACGGGGGCGTACCGGTCCTAACGCGGCGCGCCGACCTGCTCGAGGAAGTCGAGGGTGCGCAGCCGGCGCCCAAGGTGGTGCGAAAGGAACGCCGCGAGCGGCCGCGCGGCTTGCGCGCAGGCCTCCTCGAACGCGTGCGGATCCGCTGGCCGGCCGGAGCCATCGGCCGAGGTGGGCGCTTCGGCGGCTTCGAGGCCGCGCTCCTGGAGCTGACAGAGCGCGGCGCGGGCGCCCGCGGTGAGCAGCAATGCCGACGGCGCCGCGCAGCCCGCGCAGAGAGCGCCGCCAGCGGCTGGATCGAAGGCGATCTTGCCCGGGGGCAGCCCTCCGCCGCAGCGCGCGCAGCGCGAGAGCGAGGGCGAAAGTCCCGCCGCCTGGAGCGCACCCAGCTCGAGCGCCCGCAGCCGGGCGCTGCTGGCCGCGGCGGCCGCGAGTCGGGTGCAGAAATGGCAGGCGAGCGCGAACAACCCGTCGGCAGGTTCGCCCGCGCGGGTGAGGTCGTGGACCAACTCGGCGAGATAGCCGGCGTGGGCGAGCCGCGAAAGGTCCTGCCGCAGCCCGGTGTACGGCTCGAGCAGCGAGGATTCACGCAGGGCCAGCATGTCCGACGAGCGCGCTTCCGCCAGGAGCACTTCGACGAGCTGGAACGGCTCGAGTGCGCCGGCGAAGCGTCGTCTCCCCTTCCCTGCGCCGCGGGCGCCGCGCGCGAAGGCGGACAGGCGGCCCTTCCCGCGAACCAGGAGGTGAAGGATGAGGTCGCTCTCGCCGTAGGGCAGCGTCCGCAGCACGAAGGCCTGCAGCCGCTCGGCGCGCGTATCCACCGCTCTGTCTTAACGCGGCGAAGGCGCCGGCGCGATCAAGGCGCGCCCATCCCGCGCAAGAAGCGCTGGCACTCGCCGGCGACGTTGGCGTCGCGGCTCTTCCCCAACTCGGCGCAACGCGTGAACGCCGCCTTTGCCTCGGCGGCGCGCGATTGCCGCGCCAGCACGATGCCCTGCTGCAGGAACGCGTCGGGCGCCTCGGGGCACTCCGCCCCGTAGCGGGCATAGGCCTCGGCTGCCTGCTCGAGCCGGTTGGTGTCGGCGTAGATGGTGCCGAGCTGGCGCCAGCCCTTGCAGTACTTGGGCGCGACCAGCAGCGAGGCGCGGATGCGCCCCACGCCCTTGTCGACGGCCCCGGTCTTGTAGAGCGCCCAGCCGAGGTTCGATTCGGCGATGGCGCGGCCGGAGTAGAGCGGGTTGCCCAGCGCCTTCTCGAGTAGCGGAATGGCATCTGCGAAGCGGCCGCGCGCAAGCAGCAGCGCGCCGTGGTTGTTGTAAGCCTCGCTGAAGTCCTTCTGGAGCTCGACGGCTTTCTTGAAGTGGGCCTCGGCCTCCGCCGGCTGATTGAAGGAGAAGCCGTAGAGCAGGCCCAGCGCATTGTGGACCTGCGGGAGGTCGGGCGCCTCCTGCTGCGCCAGCAGGTATTCCTGCAGCGCGCCCTGCGTATTGCCGGCGTTCATCAGATTCGTGCCGAGGTCGTAGTGGATCTCGGCGCTCTGCGCCCGCTGCTCGGCGGACGGTCCGCTGCATGCGACCAGCGACAACGACGCCAGCGGCAGCGCGAAGGCCGCGAACAGGCGGGCGACGGCGCTCAACGTATCGGTCTGCTTCCCGCGCGGCGTGGGCGGCTGCTCGACGCGGGATGGAGCGCTCTGGAAGGCGGCCAGCCGGTCGATGAGAGCGTGCTGATGGGCGGTGTCGAGCGTGCGGAATCCGGTGGTGTCCAGGATGAACCCCATGCTTTCGGCGAACATCAGCCCTTCTTCAAAGGCCTGCTGGGCTTCGGATTCGCGCACGGGGACCGGCGAGGCGTAGATCACGTTCTCGCCGGTCTGCGTGAGCGTCAAGGCGACCAGCACCTGCACGCCGGCGCGGGTGCGGACAGCCACCACCACCGCCTGCGCCGCCTGGGCCGAGCGGCCCGTCGGCTGCACGAGCGGCTGGTTGGTAGACTCGAAAAGGTCGAGCACCTGCGCGGGTTGCGCATCGATGTAGGTGCGGTTGCGATCCTCGACGATCATCAGCGGGCCTGGACGGTGAATTCTTCGTTGATGTTGTCCACCTCGGCGGCGGTGCGCTTGCACTCCACCAAGGGGTTGTCGATGAGGACGTTGCCCCCGCCCTGCTCGCCCTCGCCGACGATGATCTTGAGATAGGCGGCGGGCGACGGGGCGGAGCTGCCGGTGACGGAGCGCTTGGTGGCTGCGAAGAGCAGCTTGTTCGGGCCGGACTGGAGCAGCTTGCTGATGTCCATCACGATCTGGTCTTCGCCGTTCTTCAGCTTGCGCACCCACTTCGAGTTGATGAACACGTCCACGTCGTACTGGGGGCCGCCACCCGCGCCCTGCTCGGTGACGAGGAAATAATGCTTGCCGAGTTGGGGGGGCGCCACCGCCGCAGCCGCGACCGGAACCGCGGGAGGCGCGGGAGCGCGCGCGGCAGGCGCAACCGGCGCGGCCGGGGTCTCGACCTGGTAGCCGGGGCAGTCGAGGTGGACGTCGCCCTTCTCGTCGAGGCGCACGGTGCGGCACTTCTCGAAGGTCTGGGAGCGCACCCCTTCGATGTTCACGCCGTTCAGGAACACGGCGCCGATCAGGGCGGAAGCGTGGGCGAAGCCAGCCATCGACAAGGGACCCTCCTGCGCCGAAGCGTCCCTTGGAAACATCCGCTGGTCAAAGAAAAGTCCGGACCGCCGTGCGGACGGGTCAGGGCTTCCGCCAGCTCAGCTGGGCGTAGGCGTTGTGGGTGTGGATGCTCTCGAAGCTCTCGGCGCTCACTTCCCAGCGCGGGAAGTTGGCATCCGCGCGGAGCCGCGTCCCCACTTCGCGCACCAGGTCCTCGACGAAGCGCGGGTGCTCGTACGCGCGCTCGGTGACGAACTTCTCGTCGGGCCGCTTGAGCAGCGAGTACAACTCGCTGGAGGCGGACTTCTCGACCAGGCGGATCAGGTCCTCGATCCAGAAGAAGCGGCGGAACCACACCCGCGCGCTCACCACGCTGCGCTGGTTGTGCGCGCCGTGGCGGCTGATCGCCTTGCTGCATGGGCAGAGGCTGGTGACGGGGACCTCGACGGCCACCCACAGATCGGCGACCTCCTTCGCGCCCTTGCCGGTTCCCTTGACGACGCTCGCGCCAAAGGTGCAGGCGTAGTCGACGAGGCCGACCGCGCCGCTCACCGGCGCGGACTTCTCGATGAAGTACGGGAAGCGCACCTCGACGTGGGCGGCCTCTGCGTCCATCTCGGAGCGCAGCTCGGCGCAGAGCGCGCGAAAGTTGCGGATGTCGATCTCGCGCCGGTGGCGGTTGAGCAGCTCGACGAAGCGGCTCATGTGCGCGCCCTTGCGGCGGTGCGGCACCGAGACGCCCATCTCGATCGAAGCGATGGTGTGCTGCTGGCCGCGCGCTCGGTCGCGCACGCAGATGGGGTAGCGCAGCCCCTTCACGCCCGCGCGATCGAGCGCGAGCTTGCGGCCATCGGGCTCCATGTGCACGTCGCGCAGGGACGGCGCGGACGCCGCCGCGCGAACTTGCGCGGGCCGCTGTTGCGTCCGGAGCGGAGCTGCAGCGAGCGTGCGCGACCCGCGCTGGGGTCGGGATCCGGCGTGCTTCCTCATTCAGGCTCCCTTCAAGTCGATCTCGCCGCGCAGGACGATTCGCGTCCCACCGCCGATCCAGGAGCGGAAGCGGCCCGGCGCCTCGGGGCGCACCTCGACCTGGACGCGGCCGGGGCGGCCCAGCTCGTCTCCCTGTGTGAAGACGAGCTTGCGCGGCAACGGCAAGGGGAGCGTCTCCTGGACGAGCACGCCCAGCTGGCCCGCGGCGCTGCCCGTCACCGGGTCCTCCTCGACGCCCGCCTCGCCGGGGAAGAAGCAGCGCATGGCGGCGTCGACGCCTTCGGCGGGCTCGAGCACGTAGAGGATCACGCCGCCCACGAAGATGGCGCTCGCGGCGGCGGCCAGCGCGCGGAAGTCGGGGTGCACTTGCGCGAGCGCCTCGCGGCTGCGCAGCCGAAGGAACAGGTTGGAGCTGCCCACGCTGGAGGCGATCCCCGGAGCGGTGCGCCGCGGCCCCGGCGCCGGGTCGAACGCCTCGGCCGCGAGGCCGAGAGCATCCCGCAGGTTGCCGGGCAGCGTCGCGGGGACGAAGGAGGCGAAGGGGGTCTCGACCTGCAGCCGCACCCGCCCGACCTCCCCGCGGGTGAACTCGGCGTGCAGCAGCCCGGCCTTGCAGGTGAAGGCGATGCGGTGGACACCCTGCTCCGGCAGGCGAATGGTCCTCGCCTCCTCCGCCAGAACGGTCAGCGCGCCCACCGTGGCGTGGCCACAAAAGGTCACCTCCATGGCCGGCGTGAACCAGCGCAAGTGCACCGCGGCGCCGGGCTCCGGCGAGGGCGAGGGGAACGCCGTCTCGGCATGCTTCATCTCGGCGGCGATCGCCTGCATGACCCGGGCATCGAGCTCGCCGGCGTCGAGGACCACCCCGGCCGCGTTGCCGCGGAACGGCGCGTCGGTGAACACGTCGACGACGTAGATCGGCTTTCGCATCGCTCAGACCCCGCGCGCGTCGGCGCCCCAGATGATCTTGTGGAGCTCTCCGAGCAGACGACGACCTTGAGCTCGTCGCCCGGCTGCAGGCGCTCGAGCTCCCGGAACGTGGTGTGCGGCTCCTCCGAGCCGGGGGTCTTGAGGTCGACGATCTTCTTCACGCCGCGCGGGATGCGATCGAGCGGCCGCTGGCCATGCGTCTCGAGCGAGATTTCGTAGCCCAGATCGAGCAGCTCCTGCGCCAGCTCGGGCAGCTCCTTCTGCAGCACCGGCTCCCCGCCGGTCAGGCAGACGAACTTGGTCGGATACTTCGCGACCTCGGCGAGGATCTGGGCCCGCGTCATCTGTCTGCCGCCGTAGAAGCTGTATTCGGTGTCGCAGTACTGGCAGCGCAGATCGCAGCCGGTGAACCGCACGAACACGCAGGGCCGCCCCGCGTGCGTCGACTCGCCCTGGATGCTGAAGAAGATCTCGGTGACGTGCACGGCCCTTGGGTCCTCTCGAAACGCGGCCGTGGATCTACTCGGCCGCGCGCCCCCGCGCAACGCGTGCGCCCGCTGACAGCGCAGACGGACTCGTGCGAAAGTGCGCTCCCCTTACCGCCCGACCGGAGGCACCGTGAACGGATCGACGCTGCGCGCCCTTCTCCTCGCTCTCCTCGCAACCGCCGGCGCCGCTGCCGCTCCACCTGCGCCGCGCGACGCCTCCGCGGACGCGGCCGAGCGGATCATCGGCGGCGCGCTCGCCGGCAACGGCGCCTACGAGAAGCTCGCCGAGCTGACCGACACCATCGGGCCGCGCCTCTCCGGCTCGCCCGGCGCCGAGGCCGCGGTGCAGTGGGCGCTGCGGCGCTTCGCCGAGGACGGCGTCTCCGCCCATCGGGAGAAGGCGATGGTCGCGCATTGGGTGCGCGGCGTCGAGCGCGCCGAGGTGATCGCCTCGCCCGGCGCCGCCGCGGTGCCGCTCGCCGTCACCGCGCTCGGGGGCAGCGTCGGCACCGCCGAGGGCGGCATCACCGCAGAGGTGATCGAGGTCCGGTCGTTCGACGAGCTGCGCGCGCTCGGCGCCAAGGCGCGCGGCAAGATCGTGCTCTTCCAGCACACCATGTCCACCGCCGCCGGCTACGGCCAATTCGCCGTGTTCCGCCACCGCGGCGCCGCGGAGGCCGCCCGGGTGGGCGCCGCCGCCGCGCTGGTGCGTTCGCTCGCGACCGGCTCGCTCCGCTCGCCCCACACCGGGACGATGGAGTACGCCGAGGGAACGCCGCGCATCCCGGCGGCCGCCGTGGCCACCGAGGACGCGGAGCTGCTGCACCGGCTGGTCGCACGCGGGCCCACTCGCGTCCACCTCGTGCTCGGCTGCGGCGGGCAGCCCGACGTCGAGTCTGCGAACGTGGTGGCGGAGGTCCGCGGGCGCGAGCATCCCGAGGAGGTGGTGGTGCTCGGCGCGCACCTCGACTCGTGGGATCTCGCGCAGGGAGCGGTCGACGACGGGGCCGGCGTCGTCATCGCGATGGAGACCGCGCGGCTGATCGCGCGCCTGCCCCGGGCGCCGCGGCGAACCGTGCGGGTGGTGCTGTTCATGAACGAGGAGAACGGGCTCGACGGCGCCAAGGCATACGCCAAGGCCCACGCGGCCGAGCTGCCGCGCCACGTGGCCGCGCTGGAGGCCGACGGCGGTGCGGGCAGGCCGCTCGAGGTGGGGCTGCGGGCCGGCGACGGCGCCGCGCAGCTCCTCGGGCCGCAGCTCCTGCCGCTCTCGGCGCTCGGCATCGGCCCGCTCGCGGAGGGCGGAGAAGGAGGCGCCGACATCGGCCCGCTCGCTCGTGCCGGCGTGCCGATCGTCAGCGTCCGCCAGGACATGACGCATTACTTCGACTGGCACCACAGCGCCGCGGACACGCTGGACAAGGTGGTGCCGCACGAGCTCGCCCAGAGCACGGCGGCCTTCGCCTGGGTCTCCTGGTCGCTGGCCGAGCTGCCCGCGGCGCTGTCTCGGCCGCCTCCGTCACCGGCCCGGGGCGAGGGCGCCGCGAAGGCCCCAGCGCCCGCTCCGAACGCGGCGAGCTCGAGTCCGGCCGAACCGGCGAAGTGATCCCTTCCGCGCGGCTGGGCCCGCTGGTATGTCGGTCGCCATCGGCGGACGGGAGGCAACCATGGCGGGCACCGCGCTGAAGAGCTACGTCGAGGACCGCTGGGTTACGGGACGGGGGACGCCGTCCATCCTCTACAATCCCGCCACCGAGCAGGAGCTGGCGCGGGCCTCCACCTCCGGCATCGACATGGCGGCCGCGGCGGCGTACGCGCGCGAGCGGGGCGGGCCGGCGCTGCGCGAAATGACCTTCGCGCAGCGCGGCGAAGCGCTGCGCGCCTGGTCGAAGGCGCTGCACGCCCACCGCGACGAGCTGATCGGCCTCGCAGTCGAAAACGGCGGCAACACGCGCTCCGACGCCAAGTTCGACGTCGACGGCGCGATCGGAACGCTTGCCCATTACGCCGACCTCGGCGCGAAGCTCGGCGGCCTGCACACGCTGCGCGACGGCGAGGCCGTGCAGCTCGGCCGCACCAGCCGCTACGCCGGAGTCCATCTGCTGGTGCCGCGCGACGGCGTAGCGGTGCACATCAACGCGTTCAACTTCCCGGCGTGGGGCACCGGCGAGAAGGCCGCCACCGCGCTGCTCGCCGGCATGCCGGTGCTCAGCAAGCCCGCGACCAGCACCGCGTTGGTGGCGTTCCGGCTGGTCGAGCTGGCCGTCGAGGCGCGAGCCCTGCCCGACGGCGCGCTCGGTTTCCTCGCCGGCTCCACCGGCGACCTGCTGGATCGGCTGGGACCGCAGGACGTGGTCGCCTTCACCGGCTCGTCGCGGACGGCGGAGAAGCTGCGCGATCAGCTCGCGCGGCGAGGGACCAGGTTCAACGTGGAGGCGGACAGCCTGAACGCGGCGGTGCTGGGCCCCGACGTGGAACCGGGGTCCGCCACCTGGGACCTCTTCGTGGGCCGCTCGCAACCCAGGACCAGCAGCGCGACGTCAGGGCGGGCATCGCGCGGCTTGCGCAGGAGGCTGTGCCCGTGTTCGGCGGCGACGGCTCGGTGAAGGCGCTCGCGCCGGAGGGCAAGGGCTGGTTCGTCGGCCCGGTGCTGCTCTCCTGCGGAGACCCGATGGCGGCGGAGGCGCTGCACCGCGACGAGGTGTTCGGGCCGGTCGCGACGATCGCAAAGGTCGCGGGCGAGGGGTCCAAGGCCACTGCGCGCGCCGCGGCGGAGCTGGTCCGGCGCGGCGGGGGAAGCTTGGTCTGCTCCGTCTTCAGCGACGACCGCGCCTTCCTCGCCGAGGCGGTGCTTTCGTTGGCGCCCTACCACGGCCGCGTCTACGTCGGGAGCGAGAAGATCGCGGGCCAGACCTCCGGCCCCGGCACGGTGCTGCCCCAGCTCGTGCACGGCGGACCCGGGCACGCCGGCGGCGGCGAGGAGCTGGGCTCGCTGCGGGGCATGGCCCTCTACTCGCAGCGCGTGGCACTGCAGGGCGACCGGGCGCTGCTCGACGCAATCGCGCCGGCGCCGGCTACTGCGCCGCCTGCCACGCCTTGAAGAGCGCGTCCGCCTCTGCGCAGAAGTCCTCGTGGCGCGGCCGCCAATCCAGCTCGTTGCGCGCCTTCTCGCTCGACAGCCGCTGATCTGCCGCCAGGGCATCGGCGAACGGTCCCATCTGCGACCGCGCCTTGTCGAGCGGCAGGACGGAGACGGCCCCGCCCTTGCCGGCCGCCTTGCTCGCCGCCTCGGCCAGCGCGCGCTGCGTGCGGTGCGAGGCATCGACCGCGTTGAAGGTGGAGCCCGCCGGAGCGCGCTCCACCAGGCGGACGTACAGTTCCGCGAGGTCGTCGATGTGCACCATGGGCCAGTGGTTCTGGCCCTCGCCGAAGGTCTGCGCGGCGCCTTGTTTGAGCGCGCTGCCGAAGAGCATGCCGGTGATGCCGCCCTTGCCGCCATAGACGATGCCGGGCCGGACGACGACCGCGCGGATCCCGTCCTTCGCCATCTCCAGCGCCATCTGCTCATGCGCCGGACGCCAGGCCACGACCGGGAGCGGCTTCAGCGGCGTGGACTCGTCGGCGGGCGTCTCGCCGGTCTCGCCGACCACCCAGCAGCCGCTGGTGTAGATGAACGTCGCGCCCACCTGGCCGCGCAGGAGATCGCGCGCCGACTGCACGGTCTTGCGATCGAGCTCGACGCTCTTCTCCGACTGCTCCTGCGCGCAATGGACGACCGCCGCCGAGCCGTAGGCGCCCGAGGCATAGCCTGCGGGATTGCCCATCTCGCCCGCCAGGAGCTTCACTCCCGCGGCCTGGAGCGGCGCGCCCTTTTCCCTCGAGCGCACCAGCGCGAGCACGTCGTGGCCTGCCTTCTTCAGCCGCAACGCCACCGCCGACCCGATGTACCCGGTCGCGCCGGTCACGAATACCTTCATGCAACCCTCCGCAATGTCCCTGCCTGTTCCCCCGCCCATGGCGCGGGCACGGCACCCGGCCTCGAAACGATCGTGCGTGTGTACGCCGCCCCGCGGAAATCTCCAAGTGGAAACCTGCCAGAGGAGCGAGCGCGCAAGCCCTTACGCACCCGCCACCCGTGCTGCGCAGCGCAAGTACCCCGGGATGTAGGTTTTGCCACCACCCGCCACGGGATGAAGTGGCTGTCCTGTAACGGTTTTAAGGCGCTGACGCATCGCAACAGCGACGGGCCCGTGCTTTGCTTAACGGTGTGCTGGGCGGCAAACACGCCTTGGAGGCCATCTCGATGATCGCCGACGTAGAGCGCCTTCCGGTCAGGAGCACCAATGAGCGCGTGGCGGTGTTGCTCAACGCCAACGCGAAGGCGGTGACCGAGTCGCTGCGCCGCGAGCTCGAGACCTTCGTTCCCCCGGAGGACGTTTTCTACTCGCGGACGCTCGACGACGCGCAGGGCATCGCGCGCATGGTGCACCGGCCCACCTACCCCGGTTCGGCGTGCTCAAGCTCGGCACCGGCAACGCGCTGGCCGACTACAGCGGCTCGAGCGCGCGCCGGGTCGGCGTGGTGGAGGACATCCTGCGCGCGCGCTCGGGAGAGGTGTGGCGCGCCCGCGAGCTCCGCCTCCTCGAGCACGAGGGCAAGCGGGCCCCCTTCGCGGGCCTTGGCCTCGACGCCGCCGTGCTCAACGACTACGTGCGCGTGAAGAGCGATCTCGGCGTCCTGCACCGCTTCGCAGGCGCGGGCGGGCTGGGCTACTTCTGCGCCATCGCCGGCCGGACGCTTCCCTCGATGCTGCTCCATCCCGGCCTCCCCAACGTCGAGGTCGTCAACCTGGGCGGGCCCGCGCACCAGATCGGTCCCGACGGGGTCGCCATCGGCCGCCCGATCGATCGCGGCGAGGTCCTCTACCGCGGCCCCTGCCGCATCGCCGCCGCGGGCACCGTCCCCTGCTACGGCTATGGCTTCCGCATCTTCCCGCACGCCCTGCGGTCGCCGGGGCAGTTCCAGCTCCGGCTCACCGCGCTGTCCATCCCCAGCATCCTCGCCAGCGTCCCCGCCATCTGGCGCGGCCAGACACCGCGCGGCCTGCTCGACTTCCATTGCGACAAGGTGTCGATCCGGTTCGACCGCGAGATGCCCCTTCAAGTTGGCGGCGACGCCGAGGGCTACCGCCGCGAGGTGGTGCTGGGCATGTGCGAGCAGCCGCTCGAGCTGCTCGACTTTGCCAGGGCCTGACGCGGGCGCTCCGCTGCGCGGACCGCGTCACCGTTCGGTTCCTAGGCGCCGGAGGCGCCCCGGCCGGGAGTCCGGCCGTGAGGGAGGGGCGGCTCAGCGAGCTTTGCTCGCTGAGGGGAACCGCGAGGTTCCCTCCGATCGACATCAGCAGTACCAGACGATGGCCTTCTCGCGGTGGAAGGACTCGTAGATCCGGCGGCGCTCGTCCTCGCTTTTCAGATAGACGTGCACGCTCACCGACTCGTACTTGCCCGCGCTGCTCGGGCGCACGGTGGTAGCCTTCGGATCGACTTCGCCCAGCACCTCGGCGACCAGCTGCAGCACCCGGTCGCGCACGGTGCCCGCGAGGCCCATCGCCTTGAACGTGTAGAAGGTCGGGAACTCGATCAGCGGCGCCTGCGGCGCCACCGCCGAGCGCGCAGGGAGGGTCGCGGCGGACTCCTCCGGACCCTCGCTGCGCTTACCGCCGCGTTTGTCGTCGTCTTGCTCGCCGCTCACAGCACGTTCGAGGCCAGCTCCGCCAGGGCGCTGCGCTCGCCTTTGGTCAAGGTGATGTGACCTGCCAGTTTCTCATTCTTGAACTTGTTGACCACGTGGATGAGGCCGTTGTTGGTGGCGTCCACGTAGGGGTTGTCGATCTGGTAGGGGTCCCCGGTCAGCACGATCTTGGTGTTGTCGCCGACGCGGGTGATGATCGTCTTCACCTCGTGCGGCGTCAGGTTCTGCGCCTCGTCGACGATGATGTACTGGTTGGGAATGCTGCGGCCGCGGATGTAGGTGAGCGGCTCGATCGCCACCATGCCCAGGTCGATCAGCTCGCGGTACGACCGCCCCGCCTTCTTGTCCGCGCGCGAGAGCCCCATGAGGAATTCGACGTTGTCGTAGATGGGCTGCATCCAGGGGTTGAGCTTCTCCTCGACGCTGCCGGGCAGGTAGCCGATGTCCTTGCCGAGGGGAAAGACGGGGCGCGAGACCAGCATCTTCTGGAAGACCTGCTCCTCCATCGTCTTGTGCAGGCCGGCGGCGATGGCGAGCAGCGTCTTGCCGGTGCCCGCCTTGCCGACGATGGTGACGAGTTTGATCTCGTCGTTGAGCAGCAGGTCGAGCGCAAAGCTCTGCTCCTTGTTCCGCGGGCGCAGGCCCCAGGCGCCCTCCTTGAGCGACTTGAGCAACGGGACGAAGCGCGCCTTGCTGGCGTTGTACTTGGCCAGCGCGGTGTGGTTGGGCGATTCCCGGTCCTTGAGCAGCGCGAATTCGTTGGGGCAGGCGGCGTTGGCGCCGTCGGCGACCGACACTTGAAGTTCGCCGTGCGCGTAGAACGAGTCGATGTCGCTCTTGCCGACGTCGAGCTCGCGCACGCCCATGTACAGCTCGCTCTGCTCGATCTTGTCGTTGCGGTAGTCCTCGCTGGGCAGGCCCAGCGCGTCGGCGCGGATGCGGAGGTTGATGTCCTTGGTGACGAAGACGCAGCGGTAATTCGGCTCCCGTTCCTTCAGGTCGGCCGCCAGCGCCAGGATTCGGTTGTCGACCAGGTGGCCGTTCATCAGCTCGCGGGGCAGCTCCTTCTGCGTGAACAGCACCCGCAGCGTGCCGCCGCCCTCGAGGGTAACCCCCTCGGTCAGCGAGCCGCCTTCCTGTCGGAAGGCGTCGAGGTCGCGCGACACCTGGCGCGCGTTGCGCCCGAGCTCCGAGAGATCGCGCTTGAACTTGTCGATCTCCTCGACGACGTAAATCGGGACGATGACGTTGTTTTCTTTGAACTGGAAGAGGGCGCGAGGGTCGTGGAGAAGTACGTTGGTGTCGAGGACGTAGTTCTTTTTCAAGGGCCTCCCCAGCGGGCCGCCAAGGCCGCCTCAACGAGAAAAGCCTAGATCGGCGACGCGGAGAAACGAAGCGGGAAACGACGCCGGGGACGTCTCCCGACGGCTGTCTAACGTTCAGGCGGCGGCCCGTTCAAACGGCGGCCGCCGTCCGGGCCGCGCGCGGATCAGGCCGCGGCGCGGCCGGGAGCGGATTCCACCCGGTTGCGGCCCGCCTTCTTGGCGCGATAGAGCGCGGCATCGGCGGCCTCGATCAGCGCGTCCGCGTCGCCGCCCGCAGGAGCTCTGGCGAGCGGGAGAGTGGCAACGCCGATGCTGACCGTGCAGCGCAGCCGTCCGCGCTCGGTCGGGTGTTCGCTTGCTTCCACCGCCGCCCGCAGGCGCTCGGCGATGGTCCGCGCACCGGCAGCGTCGGTCTCTGGGAGGACCAGGGCGATCTCCTCGCCGCCGTACCGGGCCACCGCGTCGGTCTCACGGGCCTGCGCCTGCGCCACCGCAGCCACGCCGCGGAGCACCGCGTCGCCGGCGGGATGGCCAAAGGTGTCGTTGACCTTCTTGAAGTGGTCGATGTCGAGCAGCACGAAGGAAAGCGGGTGCCTGTAGCGGTGCGCCTCGCGCAGGCGAGCTGCGAGCTGCGCGTTGAGCGTGCGCCGGTTGAGCAGGCCGGTGAGCCCGTCGGTGGTCGCGAGCCGCTCCGCCTGCTCGAACAGCCGCGTGCGCGAGAGCGCCTCGGCCGCCTGCAGCGCGAGGCGGGCGAGCTCGTACTGCGTCTCCTCGGGAAGGCCGCGCTGGCGGCGGCTGCCGCAGACCAACGTCCCCAGGGTCGAGGCGCCGGCGCTGAGCGGAAACACCTTCAGCGCCGATAGCCCGCGCACCCGCGTGTGGCGGTCGAAGATGCGCACCCGATCCATCGCCAGGACGTCCCGGCCGGGCAGCGGGTGGCCGAGCTTCACGACGCTGCTCACCACGCCATCGTTGTCGGCGAAGGAGAGGCCCTGCAGGGCCGCGGACTCCTCGCCGCCCACCGCCGCCACCCGGTGCTGCAACCGCGCGCGCGCGGGCGGACCGCCGCTCGCCGAACGGTCGTCGCGCCGCGCGTCCTCGGTCAGCGTGATGACGCACAGATCGAGCGCAGGGCAGATGCGCCGCGCGTGCGCCACCGCCATGTGCGCGGCCTCGGAGACGCCGCGGGTGCGGTTCAGATCCTCGAGCGCGCGGAAGAAGCGCGCCTTCTCCTCCTTCTCGTGTCGGACGGCCGAGAGCAGTCGCTCCGACTCGATGGCGCGCACCACCTCGGCGGCCAGCGCAAAGAGCACCCGCTCGTCGTCGACGCTGAAGGCAGCGTCGCGATCGGCGATCAGCGCTCCGAGCAGCGCGCCCTCGCGGACGCCGGTGGCGCGCCCCTTCGGCGCCCCGCGGGGTTCCGGCGGCAGCGTATCTTCGTCGGCGAGGTCGACGCGAAGGGTAAGCTCGCCCTCGCGCAGCGGAACGCCGCAAAACGCGGCGGACGGCGCGGGGCCGTCGTAGTACGCGAGCCGCGGCCCTGTTCCCTGCAGGCGCACGGCCTTGCCGGAAGCCAGCACGGCGCCGAGCGCGCCCTCGTGGGCGGGGAGGGGCCCGCGCAGGAGGCGGTCGCTGGACGAGAGACAGTCGTGCAGGCGCGCGGTCTCGCCGCTCTCGCCGAGGAGGAACACCGCCACGGTGCGCGGCCGCAACGCCGCTTCCGCGACCGCCAGCGTGCCACGCAGCGCCTCCTCCACCTCGGCGACGGCGGAGAGGAGCTGGCGCTGCCTCGCGAAGCCGGGCGGCGACTCCGGATCGCCCTCGCCTGCGTCCGCGGTCGCCACCAGGCGCAGCTCGCGGGCGCGCCGCTCCGCTTCGGCGACGCGGCGGCCGACCGCTTCCCGCTCGGCCCGCTCCGCCCGGCGCAGGCGCGCGGCGAGCAGCGCGTGGTAGAGCGCCGCGAAGAGCACCGTGAACCCGGCGTGCGAGGCGAGCAGCGGCCAGCCCTCGCGCAGCGCCCCGGCGAGCGTGGACGGCGACCCCAACACCAGCACCGCGTGGAGAGCGAGCAGCGCCAGGATCAGCCCCACCGCCAGCGGCAGCGGCAAAGCCAGCACGTAGCCCGCCCCGAGGAGATAGAGCAGCGGCGCCAGAGGGCTCTGCAGCCCGCCGGTGGCCTGCAAGAGCGCCAGCGCTCCCAGCGCAAGCAGCAGGCCCGCCTCGGCCGACCATGCGCCGGGGGCCCGCTGTCCGCGCTTGCGCACGCTGAAGCGGAGCTGCCGCAGCGCGGCCGTGGAGCCGGCGACCAGCAGCAGGAGCCAGGCGGCGATGCGCGGCAGAGGCGCCGCGCGTCCGGGGAGGAACGCACCGCAGAGGAGCAGCACCATGCCCGCCGCGATCGCGAGGGGCAGCGCGGCCAGCCCCGCCCGGTGCCTCGCCCTGCCCCGCCGTGCAACCATGGTCCGGCTCCCGCTACTCGAACTTGAAGAGCAGCTCGTCCTGCTTCACGAACCCGAGCTGCTGCCGCGCCGCACGCTCGAGCGCGGAGGGGTCGACCCGCGTGCCGAGCTTCCGTACCGTGCGCGACAGGCGCGCGTTTTCCGCACGCAGCGAGGCGTTCCCCGCCTCGGCTTTGGCTGCGTCCCGGCGCAGCAGGGAGAGCCTGCGCAGGCCGCCAGCGTCGGCGAGGGAGAAGACGACCAGGGCAAGCGAGAGGGCCGCGGCCCCGCCCAGAAGAGCGAGTGGACCGCTCGGCCAGATGCGGGATGACCGCCCTTGCGAGGCGCTGCGACGATGCATCTTCGAGACGCTACACGCGGACCGCGCCGGCGCAAGAAAACGCCTCCAGCGGCCTGAGTCCAGAAGTGGTCAGGGGATCGCGACGTCGCCCGCTCCGGCCGCGCGCAGGCGGAAGCGTGCTGCCGCGCCGCGCGAGAGCCGGACCCGTCCCCGGGAGTCGACGAAGAGCGCGACGACGCCGGGAAGCGACTCGACCAGCGGCAAGCCGCGCGCGGCCCCCAGCACGAACAACCCGGTGTCGAGCGCGTCGGCGATGACGCCACGGGGAGCGATCACCGTCACGCTTGCCGCTCCTTGCGCCGGGTAGCCGGTCTTCGGGTCGAGGATGTGGTGGTATCTGCGGCCACCCACTTCGAAGAAGCGCTCGTAGCCGCCGGCGGTGGAGATCGACTCGTCGGCCAGCTCGACGGTCGCCAGCGCGCCAGTGGGGGCGCGCGGATCGCGGACGGCGACGGTCCAGGGGCGCGCGCCGTTCCTCCCGCGCGCGGCGATGTCGCCGCTGGCGGCGACGAGCACGTCGGCGACTCCCCGCGAGACCAGCAGATCGGCGGCCGCCGCCGCGATGTAGCCCTTGGCCAGACCGCCCAGCCCGAGCCGCATGCCCTGCCGACGCAAAAACGCCGTGCCGCCTCCGGGAGCCAGCACCAGGTCGCGATAGTCGACGAGCTTTCGGCGGCGCTCGACCTCCGCTTTTGCAGGCAACCGCGGCCGTCCCCCGTCGAAGCGCCACAGGTCGGCCAGCGCGGCCCAGGTGGGATCGAAGGCGCCAAAGGTGAGCTTCGCCGCGTCCTGCGCCGCCTGCAGCACCTCGAAGAGCTCGCGCGGGATGGGGACCGCCTCGAGACCCGCCCTGGCATTGACCCTCGAAACCGCGCTGTCCGGACTCCACTCGGAGAGGATGGCGGCGAGCCGCTCCATCTCGGCGAAGGCCTCGCCGATGCGCGCTTCGAGCGCGGCGGCGTCGCAGCCGCGCGCGGTCACCGACACGAGCGTGGCCATCATCGGCCGGGAACGCCGCACCGTCCTCTCCTCGCAGGCTGCCGGAGCGGCCCGCGCCGGCCCGACCGCGAGGACCGTCAGGACCGTCAGGACCGCGAGGACCGCGAGGAATTGCGGCGCGCGCATCAGCGCGCCTTGCTCTCGGCGCGGCTGCGCAGGAACTGGCCCAGCACCAGCGCCTTGCGGGCTGCGTAAGCCGCCGAGTTCGAGGAGATGGTGGCTCCGGTGATGGCATCGACGTCCTTGCCCACCACCAGCGGGTCGCCTCGCTTCTTGCCCGCGAACTGCGCGCGGAAGCGCCGCTCGCGGATCTCGTCCCCGTGCGGCTCCCGATAGACCATCACTTGGATGTCCTGCAGCGTCCCCTCCGCCTTGACGGCCACGGCAAAGCTGATGGGCTGGCTCTGACCGAGCACCTCGAGCAGGAAGACGTAGCCGAGAAACGGCCTCTGCGCGCTGGTGTCCGCCGCGGCGCCGTGCACTTCGAGGTACGGATAGTCGCGCAGCTCGACCTTGCGCTCCAGCACCCGGGAGAGCTCGGCCAGCTCGGCATCGGAGAGCTGGAGCAGCTTGCGGTCGGCGGAAGCGGCGCCCTCCCCGAACAGCGCGCGGGGCGCCTCCGCCTCGCGCAGGAAGACCTGGTCCGCCCGGCTGGCTCCGGCGAAAAGCGCGATCGTCGAGACCGCCGCCGCCGCGCGTCTCATGCCCGCTCCTCGCCGCTCTCCGCCACAGGTCCGGTGAGGCGATCGTTCCAGCTTGCCGGCCCCCAGAGCGCGATCAGCGAGAGGCCGACGATGGCCAGCATGCCGCCGGCGAGCAGGATCCACCCGGCGATGAGCAGATAGGCGAACGCGCCGTGCAGATAGCGCACCGCCCACGGACTGCCGATCTCCAGCAGCGCGCCCGCGTAGGTCGCGACCGTGAGCCGCAGGCGGAGGCGGGCCGACAAGGGCGTGGCGATCAGCAGGTGGCTGAGGATCAGCAGCACCACCGGGATGGAGAAGAGATGGAAGTGGCTCGTCTCCATCAGTTGCCAGAACGTTTTTGGAAAGGCCATCTCGCTCTCGCCGCCCCGGTAGTAGGCCGCGATCGACCGCGCGCTGAGGCCCATGCGACCGATCGAGAGCGCGGCCAGCGATCCCACGCCGGGCAGCATCAGGGCGAGGAAACCGGTGTAGGCGATCCGCGATTCGAGGCTCGCCTCGCGGAGCTGGAACCCTCGTCGGGAGAACGCTTTCATGGTGGGCCTCGCCCCCTCCTAGAACAGCCAGGTGATCGCGGCCGCGAACTCGTTGAACCCGCCGCCCGCGCCGAACTGGCGGTGGCGCCAGTCGCTCTTGAGAGCGACCTGCGGGATGGGCCGGTAGACGAGGCCCACCACTTCCGAGGTGCGGCGGAACTCGAGCCGGGGCGCCTGCGGGCCGGGCGGCACCGCCGCCTGCGTGTCGGCGTAGTCGAAGCGCCCGAACGCGTCCAGCGACTGGCGGGACTGGGGCGCGAAGAGGCGGAGCAGATCATAGGCGACCTCGACGTAGCCGCCCTGCGACCGCGACGATACCGGGCCGGCAGCCTGCTGTTCCGGCGTGCCCGCGGCGAGCGCCCGGTTGAGGGCCTCAGCATCGCTGACCAGCAACACCGCGGCCTCGGCGCGCGCGCTGAAGCCGTTCCAGCGCGTTCGGACATCGGCCTCGAAGAGCCAGACCGGAACCCGCCCGGCTGCGGCGCGCAGCGTGTTGCCGGAGGTGGCCCCGTAAAACGTCGCGCCGACCACGGTCCCCAGCGCCGGCTCGAAATCGACCCGGGCCACCCCGCCGTAGTCTCCGGCGTAGGCGAGCTGGCCCTCCTGCTTGCCGTCCCGCACCGCCGACGCGGCGGTGAAGCCGTTCGCGTTCAAACCGTTGACGGCGTACAGCTGATACCGGAGCCCCTCTGCAAGCTCGCCGAAGATCCCCACTCCGGGCTCGCGCCAGGTGGTGGGGATGATGAAGCGGTCGACGTCGGGCCGGTCGACGCCGTTGAAGCTCGGGGGCTCGTGGTAGATGTTGACGATGTCCGCCGGCACGAGGATGAGCCCGCCGCGCAGGTTGAGCCTCTTGGACAAGAGGCCGTCGAGGAAGGCCTGCTCCACCGCGACCTCGCCCTTGTCGACGGACGAGGCGATTGCGTGCTCCACCTCGATCTCGGAATAGAAGCGGATGTTCTCGCTGAAATCGTGGCCGAAGAAGAGCACCAGCCGCCGCATGTCGACCACGCTCGGCGCGCCAGCGGGTACGAAGAGCGTCAGCTCGCCATAGCCGCCGAAAGCGCTGCCGGAGCCGGGCCTCGCTGTGCCGAGCGGGACCTCGATCTCAGACTCGCGCGGCAGCGTAGTCTGCGGCGAAACCTCCTGGGCGCGGGCGCCCTGCCCGGCCAGCGCCACCGCGATTGCAATACCGACGCCCCTTCGCTTCGATCCGAACTTCACGCAAACCCCCTTGGCAATGCTCCGCAACCGCCGCGCGGATGGAGCGCGGGACGCCCTCGCCGATGACGACGATGCAAACCTCGCCGTGGACATCTGGCCGACGCACGTCCCGGGCTCGGCGGTCTCTGGCCTCGAAACCGCTAGCCCGCGAACGCGGGACGGCCCTGTTCCCTCGCGGGCCGCTCCGAATCCGCGCTGGAAGGCGCCCGCTCGCAGCCGCGCTGCTCGCGCACCAGCGCCCGCAGGTCGTCCCAGCACGAACCGCAGTCCGTCCCCGCGCCGCAAACCCGCTGAAGCTCCGCCACCGTCGAGGCGCCCTCCGCCACCGCGGCCCGCACCTCCTGCACGGAGACCCTACGGCACAGGCACGCCAGCACGGCGCTCACCGCTGCTCCTTGCGGTCGCGGCAATCGCGGCAGAGTCCGTACAGCTCCAGCTTGTGGCGGGTGACGGTGAAGCCGTGATGCGCGGCCACCAGATCTTGAAGTTCTTCGATGCGCTCGTTCTCGAACTCGATGATGGTGTGGCAGGAGGTGCAGATCAGATGATCGTGGTGATGCCGGTCCAACGCCGCCTCGTAGCGCGTCTGCCCGTCGTCGAAATGGCGCGCGCTGGCGAGCCCCGCGTCGGTGAGGATCTTCATCGTGCGGTAGACGGTGGCTGCGCCGATGCCGGCGTCGCGCCGCGCCACCTGTGCGAGCAGCTCGTCCACCGACAGGTGGCCGGTGGCGTTGAAGAACGTGTCGACGATCAGGTCGCGCTGGCGGGTGGACTTGAGGCCCCGCTCGGCGATCCAACGGGAGAGCCGCTCGCGCGCGTTGTTGCTCGCAGGCGCGGCCTCCCTGGCGCGACCCTCGTGCGCCTTCGTCGACGCCGCAGGGCCGCGGCGGCCCTTGTCGTCTCGCGCGATCGTCTTCCCCGGCATCCAAGCTCCCGCTGACTGATATTGAGAATGACTCTCAATATCGAGAGGAGAATTTAGGAGCCCCGGCGCGGGAAGTCAAGCGTCAGGACGACGTCCCTCAGCGAGCGATCCAGCCTCGCCGCAGCGCCTCGTCGCGCCAGCGGCGCGCCACCTCGGCGTCGTCCAGCCCGACGGCCACGTCGGTGCCGGCCAGGTGCGAAAGCGCGGTGCGGGCCGCGCTGCGGACCGCGGGATCGGGATCCTCGAGCCGCTCGAGCAGAGCGGCTGCGTAGCGCTGCCCTCCATTGCGCAGGCCGGCCAGCTCGGCCGCGGCGGCGCGGACGCGCGCGTCGCCCGAGGCGAGCAGCTCGGGCACCGCGTCCTCCTGCCCCGGAGCGCCGCGCGCGAGGTTTTGGCGGACGCCGGGCAACAGCAGCGCCCAGACCAGAGCGCCCAGCCCGATCTGGAACAGCCCCGTGGCGGCGGGATACCTGCGGGCGCGCACCAGCGCCAGCCGGTACACGCTGAAGACCACCAGGAAGATGCCGAAGAGCGCGGGCGCCAGCGACTGCGACCAACTCGGCGGCGCGTGGCCGAACAGCTCGCCGCCCGCCCAGAAAGAGAGCAGGGCGCTCGCCACCAGCAGCACGTACAGGGCCGGCCGCAGCGTGCGCACGAAGGCGAGCCCGACGCGGACGGGCAGCTTCCGCTGCGGACCGTGGCCCTGCGTCCCTACCGACAGATCGGTTCCGCCGTCATCGTTCACGAGGGGCTGCTTACCCCGGCGCGCCGCTCGCGTCCAGAATCGCCGCGATGCGGTTGAGGCCCTTGTTCGCCACATCGTACTTCCCGTCCGAATAGGCGCCGGTCACCTCGCGGAGCAGCCGCTCCACTTCGGTGCGTTGCCGCTCGGCGAGCCGCGCACCGGCGCGCATCCCCTGCAGGCGGACCATCTTTTGCTCGACGAACCGCTGATCGACCTTCAAGTGTTTGGCCGTGGTCGCGAGCTCCGCCACCAGGTCGGCGGCGCGTGTGAAATCGCCTTGCCGGCGTGCGTTCCAGATCTCGGCGTTGAGCGGCTGGTTTTCCGGCGGGAGGTCGGCGATCAGAACGCCGCGCGCCTCCAACTCTTCCACCACCTTCTTGTGCCGGGCCTCCACCACGCCCGGCTTGGGCACCTCGCGCAGCGCATGGTCGAGGTGCTGCGCCTGCGCCGAGTTGCTTTTCTCCAGCGTCGCCACCTGTTCCTGGCGGGCCGCAATCGCCCGGTCGCGAGAGGCCTGCTCGGCCTCGCGCGCGCCGAGTTGCTTTTCGCGCTGAGCCAGCTCCAGCTCGCGCTCGGCCAGACGCGCCTCGCGCGCCGCCACCCCCGCCTCGCGCGCTGCCAGCTCGGAGAGCGCCTGCTGCGCCGCCGGCGCGTCCAGCGCCGTGCGCTTGGCCGCCACCTCCGACTTCTGCGCTTCGGTGGCGGTCAGCTTGACCGTCAGCTCGCCTTGCTGCGTCCGCAGCTTGAGCAGCTCCTCCTCGATGCGCCGGGCCTGTTCCACGTCGGAGGCGGCGCGCACCTTGTCGAGCTCCCGCTGCCGCTTGTCGAGCCGCTCCTGTTCGCCGCGCAGCGTGGCCTCGCGCTGGCGGAGCGACTTCTCCTGCAACTCCAGCTCGCGGCGGTCTCCCTGCACCACCACGGTGACCTCGTCGGAGGCCGCGGTATTCGCGGAATCGCATCCGGCGGCGCAGAGCACGGCCGCGGCGAGCGCGGCCGCCCGGGCGGACGGCCCAACTGCATTCACGCTGCCTCCGTGCCGGCCGTAGCCTTCAGCGCGATGACCTCCCAGAGCGGCACCGGCTGCGACTTCCCCTTGAGCTTTACTGGCTCGCGGGCGGCCAACTCCACGCGCGCGGCCACCCGGTCGTGCACGCTTTGCGAGACGAGGATCTCTCCCGCGCGGGCCTGCGACTCCAGCCGCTGCGCCAGGTTCACCGCGTCGCCGATCACGGTGTACTCGAGCCGCTGCGCGGCGCCGAGGTTGCCGGCCACAGCCTCGCCCGCGTTGATGCCGATACCCAGGCCCACCGCGACCAGCCCCGCCGCACGGCGGCGCTCGCTGAGTGCCAGCGCGGCCTGCTGGATCTCCAGCGCGCACAAGACCGCCGCCTCCTCCGGCTTGTCCAACGGGCGCGGGGCGCCCCAGATGCACATCGCGGCGTCGCCGATGAACTTGTTCACGGTGCCGCGGTGCTTCTGCACCTTGTCGACCACGATGTGGAAGTACTCGTTGAGCAGGTCGAGCACCTCCGGCGGCTGCAGGCGCTCGGACATGGTGGTGAACCCGCGCACATCGAGGAAGAGCACGGTGATGCGGCGCAGCTCGCCCTTGAGCGAGAGGTCGTCGACCTCGGCGAGGATGCGCTCCGCCACGGGACCAGAGACGTAGCGGCCCAACGTGCCGCGCAGGCGCTCGCGCTCGCGCAGGCCGCCGATCATGCGGTTGAAGGCGCGGGAGAGCTCGCCCACCTCGTCCCGCGCGGAGGTCGCGCGCGCCTCGGTGGCCAGGTCTCCCTGCTCGACGCGGGCCATCGCGGCGGCGAGCGCTGCGAGCGGCCGGCCGATTCGGCCGCCGATGACGATGGCGGCGAGAACGCCGAGGAGCAGCGTGCAGCCAAGCACCGACAGCTCGCGCAGGATGCCCTCGCGCGCCTCGGCGTCGATGGCGACGGTGGAGAGGCCCAACTCGAGGTGGCCCACCGCCGCCTTGTCGTCCCGCTCGGCGAGGCGCACGCGAACGCGGCGCAGCCCGGAGAGACCGCCGCCGGCCAGGATCTGCAGCACGCGGCCGCGGTCGCGGGCATAGAGGGCCGCCATCCGCGGCGCGAGCTCGCGCAGGAGATCCTGGTTCACGGTCGACGCGTCCTCGATCAGCTTGCCCTTCGCGTCGGAGATAAGGGCATAGACGGCATTGATCGAGGAGCCGCTATGGCCGGAGCTGAGTACCAGTGCGCTGACGCCGCTCGCGTTCCAGCGCACGCCGTCGGCGGAGACCTGCACGATCGACGGCGCCACGGTGTCCACCAGCCGGCGAGCGGCGGTCGACTGGGCGGCGAGCTTCGCGCGCCACGGTTCGAGCACGGTGAAATAGGAGAGCGCGAGCACGGCCAGGACCAGCAGGCCGGCCGTGAAGAACGCAATCTTGGAGCTGAGCGGAAAGCGTGCGCCGGCCACGTCGGGGTCCCCTCCGTCCCCAGCATTCCCTTCCTGTGCGGCTTGGGGCAAGTTCCCGGCTCTTCTTCCGGCTCTGGCGTTCTCCGGCCGCTCTCGGATTGACTTGCACCGCGGGTTGGAACAGGTTGCGCTCCCTCGTGGCGACCCGGGATCCCAGCGCGGTGGATGTGGAACTGGTGGCGCTCGTAGGGGAGCTGTCGCGCCGCGCAGGCAGGCCCGTGCTCGAGCACGAGGTGCGGGCGGCGCTCGCACCCCTCTCGGCGGCTCAGGAGGCGGCTCTCCGCGCCACCTCGCCGCGGGATCCCCCGGCCGCTCCCCTGGGCCCGATGGCCTGGGCCGACATCGCCCGCGGCGTCTCGCCCCAGGCGGCGGCCGCGCGCGAGCTCTCCGGCTACTACACGCTGCTCGCCGAGCGCGACGCGCTTGCCTCCATGCTGGAGACGCGGCCCCCAAAAGCGCCCTCCTCGGCGGCGCTTCCGTCCAGCCCGCCTCGGGCCGGAGCGCAGCGGCCGCTCGCGAAGCAGCCTCCACCTCCCTCGGCGAACGCGAAGGCCGCCAAGGTTCCAGCGGCGACGCGCACGAAGGCGGCGCCCGGGCAGCCCGGGCGGGCGGAGCAGATCCTCGGCCTCTTCGCCTATCATCGCGACGCCCCGCTGGTGGCGCGCGCCTTGAGCCTCTCGATGGCCGAACTGGAGTTGGAGATCGACGCCCTCAAGATTCGCCGCAAGGCCGCGCGGCTGGTGAACGGGCGCGACGTGGACCTCCCCAGGGCCGCGCTGCTGCCTGGAGCCAGCGGGCCTTCGGTGCGCCGCCGCAGCGTGCGCCTGGCGAAGGCCGAAGGCGCCACGGCGCCGAGCAGCCGCACCAGCGCCAGCGATCCGGCCCCGGCCGCAGGCACTGCCGCCCCCGCTGCGCGGGCGGAGCGCGAAGCCGCGGTGGCCGGGCAGTCCGCGCGGTTGCGCGCGGTCCTGCGCGAGGTGGGTCCCCGTCGCGGCGCGCTTGCGGCAAAGCTGGGCGAGCGGGGAAAACCCCTGCCCGACAGCGTTCTGCTCGCGCGCTTCCGGGCCGCCGGGTTGGAGCGCGAGTTCGGCCAGCGCGAGCGCGACCTGATCCGCGCCCTGCTCTCCCGCCACCGCATGGCCCTGGATCCGGCCGCCCGAGAGCTGCAGCTCTCGCCGGAGGGGCTGCGCGCGCTGGTGAAAGAGCGCGGCCTCACCCGCGAGGTGGAGGCGCAGCGCGAGAAGGAGCGGGCGAAGCTGCGCGCGCGCAATGCGCCGCGCGATCGCGTCGACCAGGTTCTACGCCAGCGCGAATGGCTCTCCGACCTGGGGATCCTTGCCGAGTTGGATGGCGAGGCGAAGGACCTGGTCAGCTCCGCGCTCGCACAGGCGCGGTCCGAAGGGCTGCGCGGGGAAAAAGCGGCGCAGGCACTGCACCGGGCCCTCAAAGTGTCGCTGGCCGACGTTCGGGCGCTGCTCTCCTTCTACATGCTGCGCTGACCCGCGCTACACTAGCCCCCATGCCGATCTATGAATTCGTCTGCGAGTCGTGCGGCAGGGTGGTTGAGCGTCTGCAGAAGGTCAGCGATCCGCCGCCCGACGCCTGCCCGGAGTGCGGGGGCAAGATGGCCAAGATCATGAGCCGCAACTCATTCCAGCTCAAGGGCGGAGGCTGGTACCGCGACCTCTATTCCTCCTCCGGCAGGAAGGGCGACGCGGCCGGCACTTCCTCCGGCAACTCCGGCCCGGCGGGCAGCTCCGGCCCGGCGGGCGGCTCCGGCGCGGCCAAGGAGGCGCCCGCGCCGCAACCCAGCAGCGCTCCTTCGACGGCGCCCCCGAGCTCCTCGCCCAAGAAGGACTGATGCCCTCCAAAGCGGTTCAAGTGAGCAGCGGCTGCTCGCTCGACTCGTATTGGGTGCGCAGCAACGCGGCGAGGCGGCGGGCGCGCTCGATCGACAGGCCGCGGCGGTCGTGCTTGAGGTACGAGTAGACGTCGATGCCCCGGCGCGTGAGCGCGGCCAGCCGCTCCGCCCACTCCTCCCACGGAGTGCCTTTGTCATCGTCGCGGCGGATGCGCACGTAGGTAAAGTCGGCCGTCAACTCGATGCGCGGCGGTCCGCTGCCGTGATCGGCCAGCACCAGCGCGGCGTTGTGGGCAGAGAGGACGCGCAGCGTTCCCGCGGTCTGCCAGGACGGATGGCGGAACTCAAACGCCAGGCGCAGCTCCCGCGGCGCTCCCGAGAGGAAGTCGCGCAGCGCGTTCCGGTCCTCCTCCACCGCGTGCGGAACTTGAAGGAGGAGCGGCCCCAGGTGCTCGCCCAACTCCTCGGCGGCGCCGAGGAACCCCTCCAGGACGCGCAGCGCCGTCCGCGGCGCGCGCAGGTCGCGGCCGATCTGGTGCGGCGTCTTGAGCGCGAACTCGAATCCCGGCGGCACCGCTGACGCCCACTGCGCGAACGTCTGCGGGTTTGGCGACCGCAGCGGCGGCGAGCTGATCTCGACGGTGGTCAGCTTGCGCGCATAGACGGCGAGCATCTCGGCGGGATGCAGCCCCTCCGGATAGACCGCGCCGATCCATTCGCGGAAGAGGAATCCGCTCGTGCCTACTCGTGCCTCGGCCAGCATGGCGTCAACATAGGCACCGAGCGCAGCCGGTGGAGCCCCGGGCGACGGTGCGAGCGCCTGCCGCCGCTCCCCGACCGGCCGGCGCCCCGCTATGCGCTCGGGGCCTCGGGGGCGGCCGGGGCCTTCTTCGCCAGGGCCTTCTTCGGCGAAACCTTGCCCTGGACCTTGGCGTCGGCCTTGCGGCGCTTCATCCGCTGCTTGTGCTGCTTGCGGCGGCGCATGATCATGCGGATGTGCTTGCTCTTGGAACGTGCCATTCGGTCCTGCCTCCGGAAGAAATGCCGCGACGGAAAAGAGGCGGCGCACACTAGACGTTTGCGCGCGCGCAAGCAATGGCCGCACCTCGCCAGAGCTTTGGCGCTACTCGCCGCCGTCCTTGACGATGGGCACCACCATCATGCCCTCGGCGCCGCGCACCGCGCTCGGCGGGGCCTCGGCCACTGTTGGAAGGTCCGGCGCCGCGCGCTCGCGCTCCGGCCCTCGCTGCGCGGTCGGCGCGCCTTCTCCGCTCTGCGGCGGGGCCGCGGGCGGCCGAGCCACCTCGACTTTGGGAGACCGTGGCCGGAGCCTCCAGCGGTCGAGCAGCTCCTTCGTTTCTTGAAGGGGCAGCGCGGGTGCGAAGTTTCCCGAGACGCCCTCCATCTCGCGCGCCATGCAGAGCGAGTTGAGGATGGCCTCCTCGGTGGCCTCGATGGCCGCCTCGTAGAGCGGGTCGAGGTGCTGATCGAGGAGGATCTTCATCCGGTAGATCATCTTGTGCGTGGTGCGCGGCACCATGTTGGCGGTGGAGAAGGCGAGGATCATCTCGCCCGAGCCGTGCGCCGCGTAGCTGCCGGCGCGGCCGATGCCCAGCGCGACCCGCTTCGCCACCCGGCCGAGCTGGTGGCTGGAGAGCGGCGCGTCGGTTGCGGCCACCGCGATGATGCTGCCGTAGCTGGCCACTCTCCTGGGGAGGCCGGAGAAGCGCTCCTCGAGCACCGGACCCACGGGAAAGCCGGCGATGCGCAGATCGGACATGCGGCCGAAGTTGCTCATGACCAGGATGCCAACGGTGTAGCCGCCGAGCGCGGGCGACAGCTTGCGGCTGGAGGTGCCGATGCCGCTCTTGAAGTCGCAGCAGATCATCCCGGTGCCGCCGCCGACGCTGCCCTCGGCGACCGGGCCGCTGGCAGCCGTCGAAAGGGCCTCGAGCACGTTGCTGCTGTGCACGTGACGCCCGGCCACGTCGTTGAGCCAGCTGTCGTCGCACTCGCCCACCAGCGGGATGAGCACGTCGTGCTCCTCGCCGATGCCGGGGAACTGGTTCACCATCCACTGCACCGCAGAATCGGAGACCTGCCCGACCGAGAGCGTGTTGGTGAGGAAGATGGGCGTTTCGATCAGGCCCCACTCCATGAGCTGGGTGAGTCCCGAGACCTCGCCGGCGCCGTTGAGCACGAAGCCGCCGCCCACGATGCGCTGCTCGAAGATGTTCTTTTCGTTGGGCAGGATGGCGGTGACGCCGGTGCGCACCGGCCCCTTGCCCCGCTTCAGCGGCCCCGAGCCGCGGATGATGGTGGAGTGCCCGACCTGCACCCCCTCCACGTCGGTGATGGCGTTCCACCGGCCTGGCCGATACCGGCCGAGCTGCACCCCGAGCTCGCGCGCGCGAAAGCGCTTCTCGGGTTTGGGCGGCGTGCCGCCATTTCCGTTTGGATCTCCCAGCGCCACGGCCAAGGTGTAGCCCGTCGGCCAGACGCACGCCACCCCAGTCCCTCCCAGGGTGTCGAAGAAATCTCCGGTCTGGACGGAATCGAACGCGACGGGCGCTCGCCGGCACGCTTCAGTGCGAGCGGCCGTCTTCTCGTCCGTGCCCGGCGTCCGGGAGAGCGCCGGCCGGCGCCGCGACCGCGGCCGTTCCGTTGGGCTGCGTGCCGTGCCCGTTGCCGCTCCCGGCGAAGGGGCCGCCGCCAGCAACGTTCCCGCTCGCCGGCGCCGGCATCGCGACCTGCGCCAGCGGCGGCCGGCCTTCGCTGCGCCGCTCGCGCTCGCGCTCCTTGTAGCGGCGGATCGCGCCGCTGAGGATCTCGTTGATGAGGCCGTTGTACTCGATGCCGGCGGCCTTCGCGATCAGCACCAGATCGCTCCAGCCCGGCGTGAGCCCGGGCAGCGGGTTGCACTCGAGGAAATAGACCTTGCCCTGCTCGTCCATGCGGAAGTCGACCCGGGCCACGTCGCGGCAGCCGAGTGCGATGAAGCACTCGCGCGCCGCGCGCTCCAGCACCCGCAGCTGCGAAGGCTCCAGCCGCGCCGGCACGTCGTAGCGGATCTTGGTCGAGGAGTCCTGCTTGAACTCGAACGAGTAGACCGGGCGCGTCTCGCTCTGGTCGAGGAACACCACCTCCATCGGCGGGAGCACCTTGGGGCGCCGCTCGCCGAGCATGCCCACGGTGAACTCGCGGCCGCCGATGTAGTCCTCGACCAGCGCGGGCTGATCGTACTTCTGGATCATCTCCCGCGCCGCCTCGCGCAGCTCCGCCTCGGACTCCACCACGCTGGTGGGGTGCACGCCCTTGGACGAGCCCTCCGCGATCGGCTTCACGATCAGCGGAAAGCGCAGGTCCCGCGGCAGCCGCTCCTTGCCGGTGCTCATGGTGAAGAAGTTGGGCGTGAGGATGCCGTGCTGGCGCACGATCTTCTTGGCGAGCGCCTTGTCGAGCGCGATCGAGAGCGTGGCCGGGTCGGAGCCGGAGTACGGGATGTCGAGCAGCTCGAGCAGCGCGGGCACCTGCGACTCGCGGTTGCGGCCCTTGATGCCCTCGGCCATGTTGAACACCAGATCGACCGGGGTGGTGGCGAGCACGCTGGGCAGATCGGGCGTGGCCTCCAGATCGATCACCTCGTGCCCGGCCGAGGCGATGGCCTCCCGGATGGCCTGCAGGGTGCCCGGCGTGTCGTACTCGGCCTCGTCGTCCTTGGTGCCATCGGGGCCGGGCTTGATCCGCTTCACGTTGAACGTGAAGCCCACCCGCAGCGGGCCCACTCGCCGGGGCGGCCGGCTTTGCCGCTTCTTCGGGTCGTTCACGCCCCAGCGCGCGGCGGCAGACTCGATCACCTTCTCGAGCACGCCGTCGGTGTGCATGCCCTCCAGGGCCGCCGCCGCATAGATGCCCGCGCCCGGCTCGAGGCTGGGCAGCGCGTTGATCTCGATGAAGTAGACCTGCCCGTCCTCGGCGACGCGGAAGTCGATGCGCCCCAGGTCGCGGCAGCCGAGCGCTCGGTAGGCCTTGCGCGCCATCTCCTGCGCGCGCTCCAGCACGTGCTCGGGGAATTGGGCCGGGCAGCGGACGCTCACCGCGTCGTAGTGCACCGATTTCAGGTCGTAGTCGTAGATGCGGTACTTGCGCTTCTGCAGCTCCACCTCGTCGATCACGTACTCGACCGGCGTGAGCACGCCGCCGCGCTCGGGCGCAGCCTTCTCGAGGTAGGCCACGGTCAGGTCGCGGCCGGGGATGTACTCCTCGACCAGCACGCCGGCGGGGAACTTCGCGAGCTGCCGCTCGACCAGCGCGCGCAGCCGGCCCTTGTCCTCCACCACCGAGTCCTGGGTGATGCCCTTGGATGAGCCCTCGAAGTTGGGCTTGACGATGAGCGGCCCCGCCAGCACCCACGCATCCGAGCCGGTGTAGGGGAAGCCCAGCTCGTCGAAGAGCGCGGGATAGAACGCCTCGCGGAAGCGGCCGCGGCGCCCCTCGGCGGTGTTGAAGATCAGGTCCGGCGCGAACGCCTCCAGGCGCGCAGCGGTGCGGCTCGCCGGGCCGCTCACTTCCACGCGCTCAACGCGGTGGCCCAGCCGCTCCAGGGCGGCGGTGAGGGCGTCGATGGTCTCGCGGGTGTCGAACTCCGCCTCGTCCTCGGAATCGGTGAGGCGGAGGTTGTGGGTCAGTGCGATGCGCATTCGGGTTCCTCTGCGGGCTGTGGCGGGGCGACGGCGTCGAGCGCCGCGCGGGAGGCGAGCGAGGCGCTGGGGTGCCGGGCAGCCTGCCCAGGCGCCGGCAGGCCCATCGCGAAGGAGGCATCGATCACCTGGGTGCCGGCGGCGAGGTCGCCCAGGCGGCGTTGGCCCAGATCGCGGGTGAGCCGCCGCAGGATGGCGGTCAGCTCGAGCAGCGAGGCGGCGCAGAGCAGCGCCAGCGTCCAGAGCAGCCGCGGCCGTGCGCCCAAGAAGGCGGGCACGAGTGCGAAGGCGAAGAGGGCATTGCGCCGCAGCGAGGCGGCCAGGCCGGCCGGACGCCGCGTCGACAGGACGATGCAGCGGAGCCCGGCGAGGCGCTTGCCGAGGGAGCGTCCGGGGCCGAACAGCCGGTCCCCACAGAGTAGCAGCGCTGCCGAGAGCATCAGGCCGGCGGTGATGCGGGTGGCGGGGACCAGCACCAGCGGCGAGAAGGCGAGCAGGAAATCGATCGCCCGCGCCAGGGCGCGTCGGCGCAGGTCCGCTGGCGGGTAGCAGGTGCCGGGAGGCTCAGCCTGCGGCATCGTCCGACCCGTCGGGCACCGGCTCGTCGGGCCGGGTGAAAACAACGAAGGCCATTGCCGGCCGCTTCGACGATTCGCGCATGGCGAACTGCATCCCCTCGAAGGCCCAGCCCTGCGCCACCCAGTGGTTCACGGCCGACTCCAGCGCCTCATCGGTGACCGAGGCGATCTCGACGATCTTATAGCGGAGCGGCCTCGCCACTGTGGCCCGTCCGGCTGGAGAGTCAAGCGCCATCGGCGAGCAGGCGTGCCGCGTCGAGCGCGCTGTAAGTCAGGATCAGATCGGCCCCGGCGCGCTTGATGCCGGTGAGGATCTCGAGCAGCACGCGCTTCTCGTCGATCCAGCCGTTCTGCGCGGCCGCCTTGAGCATCGAGTATTCGCCGCTCACGTTGTAGGCCGCGAGCGGCAGGTCGCTCAGTCTACGCACCTCGGCGATGACGTCGAGGTACGGCAGGGCGGGCTTGACCATCAGCATGTCGGCCCCCTCGGCGACGTCGAGCAGCGCCTCGCGGCGGGCCTCGCGAACGTTTCCGGGGTCCATCTGATAGCCGCGCCGGTCGCCCTCCTTGGGTGCGCTCTGCGCCGCCTCGCGGAACGGGCCGTAGAAGCCGCTCGCGTACTTGACCGCGTAGCTGAGCAGCGCGGTCTGGTCGAGGCCGTTCTCGTCGAGCGCGCGGCGGATGAAGGCGACGCGGCCGTCCATCATGTCGCTGGGGGCGACGATGTCGGCGCCCGCCTGCGCGTAGGCGACCGAGGCGCGCGCGAGCAGCGGCAGCGTCCGGTCGTTCGCCACGGTGAGGTGACCGCGGGCGTCGCGCTCCAGCGGCCCGCAGTGGCCGTGATCGGTGTACTCGCAGAGACAGACGTCGGCGATCAGCACCAACTCGGGCACCGCGTCCTTGATCGCCTTGAGTGCGGTGCAGACCGGGCCGCTGGGATCCCAGGCGGCGGTCCCCTGCGCGTCTTTGCCATCGGGGATGCCGAACAGGAGGAGCGAGGGGACGCCCAGCTTGTGCGCGGCCCGCGCCTCCTCGACCAATAGATCTACCGAGAGTTGGGCCACCCCCGGCATGGAGGCGATGGGCTTCTTCACAGAGCGCCCGCCGACTGCGAAGAGCGGGTAGATGAAGTCGCTGGGCGAAAGGGTGGTCTCGCGCACCATCGCCCGCAGTGCAGCGGTGCGGCGGAGGCGGCGGGGCCTGTCGGCTGGGAAGCTCATCGGCGGGAGCAACCCTAACTGCCGCGCGCACGCGGATCAACGGTTGCGGCAACGCGGAGCAACAACGAGCGCACTATCGATGGAAGCGGAGGCCGACGGTCAGGGCGTACTCGCGCTGGTCCACCAGGAAGGCGCGGTCCGGCGCAGCGTTGCCGGTAATGGTGCTCCGCGAGAAGTCGGCGTGCCAGCGGGTGAAGTCGTAACCGACGTCGACGGCGGTGTGCGGCGCGAGGTCGACGGAGATCTGGATGCGGCCGCGCAGCTCGCTCGAGTCGGAGAGGGTCCCCAGGTTCACCTGGGTGTTGTAGGCGAGCGGCGCAATCGCGCCCTCGGCGAAGAGCGAGGACGCCGACGGTGGGCGCGCCGCCGTTGGCGTAGCCGTGCTGGTAGCGGCTGAGCACGCCGGCGCTGGCGAAGACGGTGAAGCCGGGCGTGATGCGGGTGGCCGCGCCCGCCAGCGCCCGCACGGTGAAGTCGTAGCCATCGGAGCCATACGTGGCCCGGTCCTGGTCGGTCTGGAAACGGCCGCCCTCCGCTTCGACGCGGCCCACGAAGGGGACCTGCTCGCTGAAGGCGAAGGTGTAGCGGGCCAGCAGGCGCAGGGGCTGGAACTTGTCGGAGCCGAAGGTCGCGCCGGAGCCGCTGTCGACGCGGACGCTCAGGAAGGTGGGCTTCCAGGCGATGAGGAGGCCGGTGGGAAGGAGGGCGGGCACTGCGATAGGGGTCTCGGGAGGCTCATCCTGGACGCCCTTCGCCTCCGGGAGCTGCCCGCCGGGCGTCTCTGGCGGCGCGGCACGGGCCGGGAAGGCGTGCAGGAGGGCGCCGGAGAGAACGAGGGTGAGACAGACAGCGGGTGGCCTGGTCGTCACCCGCGGACGATACTTGAAGTCGCCCTTCGGCGCGCGCCGAACTTGAAAAGGCTCACCGATAGCTGCCCGCGGCGGCGATGGCCTCCAGCACCGCGCGCGGCACCAGCCGGGTCGCGTCCCCACCCGAGGCGAGGAGCGCCCGCACCTGCGAGCTTGAGACCTGGGGGAGCACCACCTCCGCCCGGGCCCCGGAAGCGGAGAAGCCGCCGCGCGAAAGCTCGATGATCCGGGCTAGCTCGGCGATGCGCTCGAACCGCTTCCATTGCGCCCGCTCCGCGGCGAGGTCGCTGCCCAGAACGACGGCCCGCGCGCCTCCTTGCCCAAGGGATGGCGGAAGACCGGCACCAGCCACAGCTCGCCGACCGGTTCGGTGGCGAGCACGTACTGGGCGGCCAGCAGGTGGCCGACATGGGGCGGATCGAAGCTGCCGCCGAAGAGCGCGATCTCCATGGGCCGATTCTACGTCTAGTAGAGCAGGAACGGCGCGCGGCGCTTCTCGAACGCGCTTCGCTCTCCGTCCCAGGCCGCGCAAAGCGCATCCACGCCCTGCCCCGCCTCGACGCCTTTGCGGAGGGCGCCGCTGCCCGCGAGCAGATCGATGGCCGGCAGGTGGTCGACGAACTCGTACTTCTCGGTGCGCCAGCGGAAGCGCGCCGGATCCTGCGCGCGCGCGTGCACCACGCAGGCGACGCCCAGCCGCACCGCATCGACAGCGCGCGGATCGACCAGGTGGATCTGCACGCCCTGGCAGCGCGCGCCGCGGTGCTTGTCCCAGGTCGGCGTGAACGCGCAGGCGCGGAAGCGGACGCCGGGAAGCTTCTCGGCCTCGAGCGCGGCGGCGAGCGCCGCGCCGTCGAGCCACGGAGCGCCGAACAACTCGAACGGGCGGGTCGTGCCCCGTCCTTCGCTCAGGTTGGTTCCCTCGAGCAGACAGAGGCCGGGATACACCAGCGCCGTCTCCAGCGTGGGCATGTTCGGGGAAGGCAGGATCCACGGCAGGCCGGTGTCCGAGAAGAGCATCTTCCGCTCCCAGCCGCGCAGCTCGACCACGTGCAGCTCGCAGCCGATCCCGAATCCGCCCTGCTCCGCCGGCGCGTTGAACAGCCGCGCCATCTCGCCGGCGGTCAGGCCGTGACGCGCGCTCACCGGCCAGAGGCCGACGAAGGACTCGAAGCCGGTCTGGACCACGCCGCCCTCGACGGCAACGCCGCCGATCGGGTTGGGCCGGTCGAGCACCACGAAGCGCAGCCGGTTGCGCGCCGCCGCCTGCATCGCGAGTCCCATGGTGGCGAGATAGGTGTAGTAACGCGCCCCCACGTCCTGGATGTCGAAGACCAGCGCGTCGAGGCCGCGCAGGTCGGGGTCGCGCGGCGAGAGCGATGCGAAGTCCTTGCCGTAGAGCGAGTGCTCGGGGAGACCCGTGCGCGCGTCCACCGCCTGCTCCACCTCCTCCAGATACTGCACATCGCCTCGCACGCCATGTTCGGGCCCGAACAGGGCAGCGAGCGACACCCCCTGCGCCCGCGCCGGGCCGTGCAGGAGGTCGACGTCGTGGCGCAGCTCCTCGTCCAGGCTGGTCGGATTGAGGAGGGCGCCGACCCGCAGGCCGCGCAGCGGCTCGCAGCCCTGGTCGAGGAGGGCGCTGATTCCGAGCCGGGTCGCGCGTCGTGTCACAGTGCTCCTCCCTCCGGTCTTCGGGCGTCAGTAGGCATTGCGCGAGAGGAAGCCGAAGGCCACGGTGCGGGCAAGGATCTTGAAGTCGAGGAGCAGCGACCAGTGCTCGATGTAGTAGAGGTCGTACTCCACGCGTTTGGCGATGCTGGTGTTGCCGCGCAGGCCGTGGATCTGGGCCCAGCCGGTCATGCCCGCCTTCACCATATGGCGAAGCTGATAGCGCGGAATGCGGCGGCGGAAGCGCGCGATGAACACCGGCCGTTCCGGCCGCGGCCCGACCAGGCTCATGTCGCCTCTGAGCACGTTGAGCAGCTGGGGCAGCTCGTCGAGCGAGAACCGTCGCAGCAGCGCGCCCAGCGGCGTCGCGCGCGGATCCGCCGACTGCGCGAACTGCGGACCTGCGGCCTCCGCATCGGTGCGCATGGTGCGGAACTTCAGCATCCGGAAGGCCCAGCCGTCGAGCCCTACCCGCTCTTGGGCGAACAGCACCGGCCCCTGGGAGCTCAGCTTCACCCCAACGGCGATCAGAAGGAGCACAGGCGAGAGCAGCAGCACGAAAAGGGCCGAGAAGACCAGATCGAAGGCCCGCTTGAGTAGGGCGTTGAAGCCGAGCACACCGCTCGACTGCAGGCTCACCACCGGCAGGCCGCCGAACTCCTCCAGCCCGCCGAACAGAGTGGCGTACTGGAGAGCGTCCGGCACCAGCTTCACGTCCACGGTGGTGTCGGCGAGTACCTCCATCGCCGCCGGGACGTGATGGGCGAGCTTGCCGGGCAACGCCACCAGCACCTGATCGATGCCGTGGGCGGCGATGACCTCGCGTAGATCGCGCAGCGTGCCGATCACCTCCACGCCGGCGACGCTCCTGCCCACGCGCTTGCGGGAGACCGAGAGACAGCCGACCGGCCGATAACCCAGCTCGCGATGTTGCTCGACGGCCTCCAGCACCTGCCGTGCGAGCCGCCCGCTGCCGAGAACCAGGATGTAGCGGAGGTTGTAGCCGTGGCGGCGCAGGATCTGCAGCGCCTCCTTGAAGAGCGCGCGCACGAGGCCCACGCCGACGAACGCCAGCCCCTCGAAGATGAGCAGTGCGCCGCGGGAGTAGCGACCGCGTAGGAAGTAGGTCGCGGCCACCAGGAGCAGGCTCGCGAGCAGCGTCGCCTTGAAGACCGCGAAGACCTCGTCGAGCGCCGATTTCTGCCGCTGCGGCCGGTAGAGGCCTACCGCGCGCAGCGAGAGCGGCCAGAGGAGCAGCGCCACCGCTCCCACCCAAAGCGTCTCCTGGCGGGGCGGCAGCTCGCTGTAGGGGAACCTGACGGGCGAGCCGAAGCGGATCGAATACGCGCCTGCGAAGGCGACAGCGACGATCGCGAGATCGAGCGCCACGCGCAAGGCGGTGAAGAGCTGGTTGTGGCGCTTGAACATCTCGGCGAGCTAGCTAGCAAGCACCCGCGGGCGAAGGCAAGCGACCGCCGAATCTTTGCGCGCTCGGCAGCACACACCCTTTGGGAAAGCGCCGACTTGCACGCCGGCGCGTTCGGCCAGCCGATGGACTGACGGAGCCTGTGGCCTCAGTCGAGCTCCGCGGGCACCACGTCGAGCTCGATCAGTTTGCCCGCGCGGACCAGCGATAGCTTCATCCGGCGGCCCACCGAGGAGCCGTCGAGCGCGCGGTGGATGTCGTCGATCCCCGGCACCGCGTTGCCGTCGAGGGAGAGGATCAGGTCGCCCTCGCGCAGGCCAGCCCTGGCGGCGGGCCCGCCCCCTTCGACGCTCAGCACCTCGACGCAGCTTCGGTCCGCGAGCGCGTGCTTGCGCGCCGTGCGCTTGTCGAGCGGCCGCGTCTGACCGGCGATCCCCAGGTAGCCGCGGCGGACGCGGCCGTCGCGCATCAGCTCCGCGATCACCCAGCGGGCCGTGTCGATCGGCACCGAGAAACCGATGCTCTGCGCGCCGAAGATCACCGCGGTGTTCACGCCGACGACGCGGCCGCGCGTGTCCACCAGCGGGCCCCCCGAGTTGCCCGGATTGAGCGCGGCGTCGATCTGGATGATGCCTTCCATCAGCCGGCCGTCGTTCGCGCGCAGGGTCCGCCCCAGCGCGCTGACCACGCCCGCCGAGACGGTGGACGAGAAGCCGAGCGGGTTGCCGATGGCGACGACCAGCTGGCCGACGCGCAGCGCCGCCGAGCGGCCCAGCTCCGCAAACGGCAGGTGCGAGCCGTCGATCCGGATCACCGCCAGATCGGTCGCCGCGTCGGCGCCGACCAGCTGCGCGGGCGCGCTCTCTCCGTCGGTGCGCGCGACGGCGAAGTTGCGCGCTCCCTCGGCCACGTGCGCGTTGGTGAGCACGTACCCGTCCGGGGTGAACAGGAAACCGCTGCCCGCGCCTTCGCCGCCGCGGCTGCGCCGGCTGCGGCCAGAGGCCGTGACCGCGACGACCGAGCTGCCCACCTTCTCGACCACGCCCACGACTGCGCGCGAGTAGGCGTCGAGAAGCTCGGCGTCGTCCGGCGCGTCGTCCGGCCCACCGCCGCCCCGGCCGGGCGCCGCCGCGTCGCGCGAAGCGGCCCCGGGCTTGCGGGGAAACTCATCCTTCAAGAGGCGAAGTCGAGGCATGGGCCGCAAGGTGCGTATCGGCAAGGCGCTGTCAAGCCAGATCCGGGCGACCGTGGCGCCGGGCGATGGCCGCGATGGCGCGGGACAGCTCGGGCGCGAACCTTGGCGCCGAGAAGCGCTCTGCGTGGCGGCGAATCGCCGCGCGATCGAGCGCAGGCAAGAGCGCGTCCATGCGCGCGACGCCGGCGATGAGCGACTCCACCTCGGGCGTCTCGAAGAAGCAGCCTGTCGGCGCGCTGCCCTCGGTCCGGGCGCGCTCGGGCGACACGACCGTTTCAAGGGCGCCTCCCTGCCCCAGCGCCAGCACCGGACAACCCGCCGCCTGCGCCTCCACCGGCGCGATACCGAAATCCTCCACGCCGGGGAGCACGAAGAACTCGGCGCCCCCGTACAACGCTTGCAGCGCGGAGTCGGACACTGCGCCGCGCACCTCGACGGTGGGGCTGGCCAGTGCGCGCAGCCGCGAGAGGCCCGGGCCAGAGCCGGCAACCACCAGCTTGCGGCCCAGCCGCGAAAAAGCCCGCACCGCCAGATCGACGCGCTTGTAGGGCACCAGCGCGGACACCACCAACGCATAGCCGCCCCGCGCGCCCGCCTCGGCCGGACCCCGCTGTCCGGCGACTTCGGCAGCGGGCAGGAAACGGCCGGTCTCCACCGGCGGATACACCACCGCGTCGGCGGCGCGGCCCCAGAACCGCTCGCAGCGGCCCGCCACGAAGCGACTGTTCGCGATCAGGCCGTGTGCGCGCCACGTCGACGCCACGTCCCAGCGGCGCAGCGCCGGCATGACCATCCGCGCGGCGGCACGCGTGACATGGCCGGCGCGGCCGGGCCCGAAGTAGGCGTCGAACTGGTCCCAGGCGTAGCGCATCGGCGTGTGCACGTAGCTCACGTGCAGCGCGCCTGGGGCGGACCGCGCGCCCTTGGCGACAGCGTGGCTGGTCGAGATCACCAGATCGAAGCCGGACAGGTCGAACCGCTCCACCGCCCAGGGGAAGAGCGGCAAGTAGCTGCGGTACTTGGTGCTCGCGAAGGGCAGCCGCTGCAGGAAGCTGGTGTGGATGGGGCGCGACTCGATCGCAGCCCCGCTCGAGCCGGGCACATGCACCAGGGTGAAGATCTCCGCTTGCGGATACAGCTCGCAGAGCGCCGCGAGCACGCGCTCCCCGCCCCGGTACCCCGTCAGCCAGTCGTGGACCAGCGCGACGCGGATCATGGCGCGGCCGCCTCGCGGTACACCTCGAGATGAGCGCGAGCGCTCGCCTCCCAGGTGAAGCCCGTGGCCCGCGCGCGGCCCTTGCCCGACAACTCGGAGCGGAGGGACGGATCCGAGACCAGCCGCTCGATCGCATGCGCCATCGCATGCGCATCGCCGCGCGGCGCGTGCAGCGCGGCGCCGCCTGCCACCTCGACCAGCGCGGGATCGTCGCTGGCGAGGCAGGGGATCCCCAGGGCGAGCGCCTCGAGGAGAGGGAGCCCGAACCCCTCGTAGAGCGAGGGCAGGCAGAGGGCACGCGCACCGCGATAGAGGGCGGGCAGGTCGCCGGGCGCGACGTAGCCGGTGCGGACCAACCGGCCCTCGCGCCCCGCGACGAGCCGGAAGCGCAGCGCTTCGTCCAGCCGCTCCTCCGGGCCGGCGAGCACCAGCGGCAGCTCGCGCGCAAGCGCCGCCGGCAGAGCGTCATATGCGTCCAGCAGCGAGGGCAGCCCCTTGCGCGGTTCGAGCGCGCCGACGAACAGCAGATACGGCCCGCGCACCCCGAGCGCCGAGAGGGCCTTCGGCGGCGCGGCGGTCCCGCCGCCCGCGCTGCCGGCGGCGGCGGCGGGCCCCTCGAGGAGCGCCGGATCGACGCCGTGGTGGATGGCGCGCACGCGCTCGCGCGCGACGCCCAGCAACTCCACCACCTGGTCGGCGATGGCCTGCGTCGGGGTGATCACCCGGGCGGCGTCGCGGGCATGCTCCCGCAACGCGCGGCCGAAGTGCGCCCCTGGCCGCGCAGCCGCGCTGCCTCCAGCGCCGCCGCGCGCACCGCCTGCGCCAGGGGATACGCGAATGGAAGCCGCTTGGCCACGCCGCGCGCGAGGCGGAACAGCCCCCCGCCCGCGCTTGCGGGCCGCCGCGCTTCGGAGGATGACGTGAGCGCGGCGGCCGGCGCGAAGAGGGCGCGCACCTCGAAGTCGCCGGTGCCGCGCAGGCACGCAAGACCCCCGAGCAGCCCCAGGATGTAGCGGCCCACGCCGGTGTGCGGCGCCACCAGAGGAGAAGCGTTGAGTCCCACCGAGAGCAAGCGGCCCGACGATGTAGCACAGATCGTGCATGCCATCGTGGTCACCTGGCAGGGGGCCCACTTGTTATCGCCCTGCCTGCGCGCGTTGGAGGCTGAAGCAAAACGCCTCCCGGCCGACCGGCTCTCGATCACGGTAGTGGACAACGCCAGCACCGACGGCACGTCCGCCCTGCTGAACCGCGAGTTTCCCGGCGTGACCTGCATCCCGCTGTCGGAGAACCAGGGCTTCGGCCGCGGGTGCAACGCGGGCCTGCGCCGGGCGCTGGACGCGAACGCCGACTTCGCGCTGCTGGTGAACAACGACGTCGAGCTGGAGCCGCGCTGCCTCGCCACGCTGCTCGCCGCCGCCCGCGCGCACCCGGAAGCGGGCCTCCTCACCGGGACGCTGCTCTTCAAGGATGAGGAGGTGGTCAACTCCACCGGCCTCGTCTTCGATGCCCTGGGGCGCGTGCGCGATCGAGACTTCCGGCTTCCGGTCGCGCGGCTCGACCGGCCGGACGGGCCGGTCGCCGGCGTCAGCGGCGGCCTCTTGCTCCTGCGCTGTGCGATGCTGCGTCGGATCGGCGGCTTCGACCCCAACTACTTCGCGTACTACGAGGACGCCGATCTCTCGCTGCGCGCGGCCCGCGCCGGCTGGCTCTGCTGGTACGTCGCCACGGCCCGGGCGCGGCACCGCTTCTCGGCCACCTTCGGCCGCGGCTCCGCCCGCCAGCGCTTCCTGCTCGGCCGCGGCCACCTGCGCACGCTCGCCAAGCACCAGCCTCCGCTGCGCTCGGCGGCGCTGGTACCCCTCACCGTGGCCTGGCGTTTGTTCGCCAAGGCGCCGCTGGAGCTATTCCGCAGGCGGCCCGCGCTGGCGGCCGCCGAGGTCCAGGCTGCGGTTGCGGGCGTCGGGTCCGCGCTCTGCGCCTGGGCGGCCCGGATGCGGCCGCGCAACGCGGCCAGGGGCAACGCAGCCGGAGCCGCCGAGGCCAGCCACGACGAGTCTGGAGCGGGCGATCGCTCCGGAGCTAGTTCCCGTAGATGATGAAGGCGGCTGCGGCGGCCCAGCCGGCGATGGCGATCATCAGGGCCCGGTCGTGCAGCAACGAGCTTCCCGGGTCGCCGCCCGCGCCTTCGCGTAGCACCAGGTGCTGGTACCGGAAGAGCGCGTAGACGACGAAGGGCACCGTGTAGACCAGGCTGGTGGTGCCAAAATGCGACACGGTGCGCGGGGCCTGCGTGTAGATCGCGTAGCAGACGATGGTTGCGGCGCTGAGCGCGGTGAGCCAGCTGTCGAGCAGCGGCAGACTGTAGGAGGAAAGCGCGCGGCGGTGCGTGCCTGCGCCTTCGCCGAGCAGCGCGAGCTCGTGGCGCCGCTTGCCCAGCGAGAGGAAGAGCGCGAGCAGGAAGCTGCAGCAGAGAAGCCAGGGCGAGATCTGCGCGAACACCGCGGCCGCGCCTGCAGCGGCGCGGAGCACGAAGCCCGCTGCGACGACCATCACGTCGACGATGAACACCCGCTTGAGGCCCGCGCTGTAGGAGGCGCTGAGCACCAGATAAAGCAGCAGCACGGCCAGAGTGCCGCGCGAGAGCGCGAAGGCCCCCGCGGCCGCCAGCGCGGTGAGTCCCGCGGCGGCCAGCAGCGCGGGGAAGGGCCGCAGCCGTCCGGAAGCGATCGCCCTCCGCCGCTTGAGCGGATGGTTGGTGTCGGCGGTGCGATCGGCGACGTCGTTGACCAGATAGACCGCGCTCGACGCCGCGCAGAACACGGCAAAGCAGGCCAGCGCGCGCGCGATCGACGGCGGGGCGAAGAGGCGGCCGCCGAAGACCATCCCCGCCAGCACGAACACGTTCTTCATCCACTGGCGCGGGCGCATCGCCTCCAGCAGCGCACTCGCTGCGCGGCCCCTCTGCTCCGCCCGCGGGGCGGCTGCTTCCAGAGACGCGGCGGCGAGGGCACCGGCGCCCGCCGGCGGGATTGCCGCGGGTGCGGCTGCCGGGGACGGGCCCTCCTTGCCCATGGCTTACCCGGCCTTCCGCAAGGCGCCTTCGAAGGCGGTGGGGTAGGAATCGAACAGCTTCCCCCACTTGGTATTGGCAACGAACTCGCGCAGCACCTTCTTGCCCTTGGCCGGATACCAGACGTGGTCGTGATAGAGGAACGAGCCGAAGACGAAAAGATAGACCAGCGGAGTGTGGAAGAAGAGCTTCTGCAGTCGCTTCATCGGCCCGAACCACATGAAGTCGCCCACGCGGCTCGCCATGTTGTCGCCGACGCTGAAGTGGAAGTTCACGTCGTGGACGTCCTCCCCGACGATCTCGATCTCGCGGGGGTCCCCGACGCCCAGGCCGGCCTCGTGCGCGAGGCGGATGTAGGGCAGGCTCATCGGGTCGAAGCCCATCATCTTTGCCGAGACCGCGTCGATCGCGACCTGGTCGGCGGAGGCGAGCAGGTAGTCCTTCTCCACCGGGATCATCGTGCGCGGGCCGGGCCCGTTGCCGGCGGTGGTCCCGTCCATCACCGCGAAGATTCCGCTGTGGATCTCCTTCTGGATGGCCAGCAGGTCCACCAGCGTCTGGTGGATCCACGAGTGCGTGTAATGGCGGCGGGTGTTGAGCAGTCCGCCAAACGCATTCTTCATCGCGCCGGTGGTGGTGGTGTAGATGTGGCACTTCATCGTGGGCAGGTGGACCACGTTCTTGCCGAAGAAGTAGTCCGGAAGCTGGATTCCCTCCGGAAACACCTTGTCCAGCGCCAGCATCTTCGCCTTGGGCCGGTAGGGCACCCACTTGACGTGTTCTGGATTGAAGTTGAAGAGCACGGGGATGCCGTGCTTCTCGAAGACCGGCGTGTACTTGTTGAGCCGCTCCCCTTTGAACGGGTCGGTCACCACCGTGTCGTTTTGCACGCAGACCAGGTCGCTCAAGCCGCGCTTGCGCAACGCGAGGATCGTGCCCTCGAGTTGCCAGGGCGTCGTGTTCGCGCCGGGAAACGGGAAGTGCCAGGAGATGTTGTCCTTGAGGATGGTGGTCTTGCCGGCGGCGAGGAACCGCTCGACTTCCGCCATGCCGAGTAGGCGATCGAGGTCGTCGAGGACGGTGGCGGGGGAGCTCCGGAGGACTGCCACCTTGCTGCGCACCGCCATGTTCTCTCCTTCAGCCCTTCGGCGGAAAGCTAATGCCTGGGCCGACCGGCGGCCCCCTGGGGCAACCCTATACCGTCAGAACAGCCGCCGCAGTCGCGCGACGAGCTTGCGCCCGACGGTCTGCGCCAGATCCGAGGGGTCGACCCCGTGCAGCTCTGGCGGTCCCGCCCATGCGGGCGCCCGCTCCGGCGGATTGCGTTCGAGCAGCGCACAAAGCGGCGCCACGGCGGCGTCCCACGAGTAGGGACCGGCGGATGCCGAAGCGGCGGCGCGCGCCCGCGCATTCCTCTCCGGATCGAGCACCTCGCGCAGCGCAGCTGCGAGTGCATCGCTGTCCCCGGTGGGGACGGTCCTCGCCCAGCCCTCGCGTGCGGCGCGCTCGGACAGCTCGTCGCCCTCGGTCGCTACCACGGGCAGCCCGCTCCACACGCAGTCGAGCAGCCGTGTGCGAAACGCCAGCGCCGCCTCCAGTGAGGGCCGGTGGCAACTCACCGCCACCGCGGCGGCGCGCAGCAGTCCGCCCCGCTCGCCGTAGGGGACCCAGGCGGGCAGCCGCACCACCCCGCTGCCCCACAAGCCCAGCGCGCGCGCCTCGGCCTCCGCACTGACGGACGCGGCCATGGGAGCCGCCAAAGGCCGGTTCCCCGCGGGCAGCACCAGCGCCGCGCGGACGCCCGTCGCACGCAGCCGCGCCACGGCGCGGATGGCAGTCAGGGGATCCATCCAATCCCACAGCCCGCCCCACCACAGCACCGCCGCGTCTCCCTCGGCCACCGGCAGCGCCCCTGGCGTCTCGCACGGCGGCCCCGTGGGGATGCCGAACGGCACCAGGGCGAGCAGCGATCTCGCCTCGGGATCGGCGCGCAGCGCCCGCGGCGTGAGCCGGCCCGCCGCGCCCAGCCATCCGAGCCACAGGGCCCGCTGCCGCTCTGACGCGCAGAGCACATGATCGGCGCGCGCAACGAGCGCGAGCAGCCTCCGGCGCACGAAGGCGAGGTGCAGCCGGGCCTCCGCGGTCTCCTCTTCGTGCACGCGCGCCAGCAACTCGAGTTGCACCGGGTCGTACAGGTCGAGCACCAGGCGCAGCCGCGCGGGCAGGCGCAACAGGTCCTGGCGGGCGAAGCCGAACCCCTGCGTGACGAAGGCGTCGGCGCCCGTCAGATGGTGAAGCAGGCTCTCTCCAGCCGAGTGTTCTGCCACCGCGAACGGGCGGCCTCCCCGGGCCCGATCCCCCTCGGGCACCGCGGTGGCGCCGGGGCACACCAGCAGCACGTCGTGGCTACGGGCGAGCCGGCCCGCGAGCTCTACCGCGCGAATGGCCGGACCCGCCATCGCCGGGCCCGCCCGATCCTCGCAGTGCCAGACGATGCGCACCGGTCAGGCCACGGGGGCGGGCGCGATGGGGCCCGGGTTGGGCCCGCGCTCCAGCTCGCGATACCGGGCCCACGCCGCGGAGGTCGGGCCGTCGAACATCAACCGCCCGTGGTGCAGCACCGCCGCGCGCGGGCAGAGGTCCTCCACCGCCGAGAGGCTGTGCGAGACGAAGATGAAGGTCACGCCCGCGCTGCGGAAGTCTTGGATGCGGCGCCGGCACTTCTCCTGGAAGCGCTCATCGCCGACCGCGAGGATCTCGTCGACCACCAGGATGTCCGGCTCCACGTCCTGCGCGATGGCGAAGCCCAGCCGCGCGTACATGCCGGAGCTGAAGTTCTTCACCGGCATGTCGATGAAATCGGTCAGCTCGCTGAAGGCGACGATGCGATCGAACTTGCCCTCGATCTGCTTGCGCGAGAAGCCGAGCAGCGCGCCGTTGAGATAGATGTTGTCGCGGCCGGTCAGCTCGGGATCGAAGCCGGCGCCCAGCTCGATCATCGGGCTGATGCGGCCCAGCACCTCCGCGCTCCCCTCGCTGGGCCGCAACACTCCAGCGATGGTCTTGAGCAGCGTGCTCTTACCGCAGCCGTTGTGGCCGACGAACGCGATCGCCTCGCCTGGCGCCACCTCGAGCGTCACGTGGCGCAGGGCCCAGAACACCTCGGCCGACCGCAGATGGCGAAAGCGGTTGACCACCGCCTCCTTGAGCGTGGAGACCTTCTCCCGGAAGAGCCGGTAGGAGATTCCCAGGTCGCGGATGCGGATCTGCCCGTTGCGCAAGGTGGAGCTCGTTCAGAAGTTGTGGATGTGCCGCGGCTCGAGCCGCTGGAAGACTTTGAAGCCGATGAGAAGCGCGCCCGCCGCCCAGGTGGAGGCGGCGAGGATCGAGGCGACGGGCGGCAGGCGGGCGTAGTAGACCGGGTCGCGGACGAGCGGCAAGAGCGTAGTGAACGGATTCACCGCCAGCTCGGCCTTGAAGAGGGGGTACCACCACACGTCCCTGCGCGAGATCTGTTCGACCGCATAGATGACCGGCGACAGGTAGAACAGCACTTGCAACAACACCTCGGTGAGGTGGCGGACGTCGCGGAAGAAGACGGTGGCGGTGGCGAGAAGCAGCGTCACGCCGCTGATGAACGCGGTGAGGATCAGCGCCGCCACCGGAAGGAACAGCAGCGCCGCCGAGAGTGGCTGGTGAACCGCCATCATGAGCAGGAACAGCGGCACCAGCGACAGCGCAAAGTTGACGAAGTTGGACCCCACCACCGAGAGAGGGAAGACCGCCTGCGGCAGCCGGATTTTGCGGATGAGATCCTGGTTGCCGAGCACCGATGCGAGCCCCTGCGAAACCGCGGTGCTGAAGTAGAGCCAGGGAAGGAGGGCGGAAAGGAAGAAGACCGCAAAGTTCTTCTGCGGCGAGGGCATGATGGTGGTGAACACCACGGTGTAGACCACCATCAGGAGCAGTGGATTGAGCATGGTCCACAAAAGCCCGAACAGGCTGCGCTTGTAGCGGACCTTCAGCTCGCGGACCACCAACAGCGCGATCAGCTGGCGGAACTGGAACAGGTCGGCCAGCGCCCCCGGCCGGCGCGGCGCGGGCGAGGCGAGCTGCTGTTCTTCGAGCACTTGCGGCGTCAGCGCCATCCGCCCTCTCTCCGCTCCTCGAGGAATCGATCGAGCGCTGCGTCGATGTTCAGTGGCACGGCCTCGCCGAGCAGCCGCTTCACCTTGTCCACCTTGAGGGCGCAGCGCAGCGGCCGCGGGGCCGGCAGGCGCAGCTCGGCGAGCGCCACCGGGACCACCAGGCGCTCGTCTGCATCCATCTTGCGGGCGAGGCGCAGGCAGAAGTCGACGCGGCTCAGCGCGGTCGCGCCGGAGCAGTGGAAGATCCCCGGCCCTCCCTTGCGCAGAACGCCCAGCACCATCTCGGCCGCGTTGTCCGCCAGCGTAGGCGACACGACCTGATCGTGGAAGGCCTTCACTTCCTTGCCGTGCGCGAACGCGTCGGCCGCCGCGGAGGCGAAGGTTTTCTTCGCTCCGGGGCGGCCGCTGAAGATCACCGCCACCCGCGCGATCGACGCCGAGGGCAGGAGCTCCTGCACCGCGCGCTCGCCGGCGAGCTTGGTGACGGCGTAGACGCCGCGCGCATTCGGGCGCGCCTCCTCGCCGTACGGCCCCGCCTCTCCGTCGAACACGTAGTCGGTCGAGAGCGCGACCAGCCGGGCCGAGACCCGCTGCGCGCCCGCCGCCGCCGCCGCTGCTGCCAGCTCGTTGACCAGGCGCGCCGAGGCGGGGTCGCGCTCGCAGGCGTCCACGTCGGTCATGGCCGCGGCGTGAAGGATCGCCGCCGGCTCCTCCCGCTCGAT
>WNFI01298092.1_pt1 | contig 47751 bp, 50 predicted proteins | sample 5400471 | NCBI WGS metagenome assembly WNFI01 (sample SAMN13153348, study PRJNA577476) | soil metagenome | isolation source: 100 cm saprolite on Douglas fir-dominated hillslope | place: USA:California | collected 2013-09-17
GGAATCATCGCGCTGGCGCGGTCGCTCCCCACGATCATGAGCTCGTTCGCTTCGAGCCTCAACGACCTGCGTGACTCCCGGATGGGCCAGGCCGTGGCGCGGCTGCGGACCGAAGACGACCTGCCGATCTCCGTCACCGTGGGCGGGTCGGTGGCCCTCGCCATCGTGCTCACGCTGCTCCCGCAGGTCGGGGTCAACCTGCTGGGCGCGATCCTGATCGTGCTGTTCGGGTTCTTCTTCGCCACCGTGTCCTCGCGCGTCACCGGCCAGATCGGCTCCTCGGCGAACCCGATCTCCGGCATGACGATCGCCGCGCTGCTGGGCACGTGCTTGATCTTCGTCGCCGTCGGCTGGACCGGCGTGGACCACCGGGTTCAGGCGATCTCGATCGCGGCCGTCGTCGCCGTGGCCACGGCCAACGCGGGCAACACATCGCAGGACCTGAAGACCGGATTCCTGGTCGGCGCCACGCCGCGTCGCCAGCAGATCGCCATCCTCGTGGGCGCGCTCGGCTCGGCGCTGGTGGTGGGGTGGACCCTCACCCTGCTCAACCGCGCCTACACCTACCCGGTGCCGGAAACCCATCCCGCGTTCAGCGCCGAGGCGCTGGCGCCGGCGACGGGCGGGGGCCGCGCGGCGGTCGAGGTCCTGCCCGAAACGATGTCGCGCTTCCGCATCGCTGCCAGCGACTCGGTGGACCACGCGACGTATCAGGTCGTCCGCGTCTATGTCGTCACGGAAGGCGTGGCCGCGGGCAAGTACCTCATGGACCCGGCGGCGCATGAGCTGCGCTATGTGGTCGATCCCGGCATCGGCGGGCGTGGGTACTGGTGCTGCTCGGCGTGTTCGTCACCATCGCCATCGAGCTGATGGGCGTGCAGGCGTTGCCGGTCGCGGTCGGCGTCTACCTCCCGATTTCGACCTCCTCCGCGATGTTCGCCGGTGGCGTGGTGCGCTGGCTCATCGAGCGTCGCGCGCACGCCCAGCAGCAGTCGATCGCGGAAGTCGAGTCGGGACCAGGCGTGCTGTTCGCGAGCGGTCTCATCGCGGGGGGCGCCATCTGCGGGATCGTGCTGGCGGCGATCGCGGGCGTGCTGGGCTCGGCGGACGCGCTCGCCGAGCGGGCGCCGTTGTTCCACGCGCTGGGCGGCCTCGCCCGCTCGAATCTGCTGGCGTTCGGGTTGTTCGCGGCGCTCGGCGTGCTGCTCTATCGCATCGGCCGGCAGCAGCAGTGACGACCGCCACGCCTGTGTAGGGGCGCAGCATGCTGCGCCCCTACATTTCAGGATGCCCGCTTCCGAAGTCGCCTGATGCGCGTCGTGTCGCTGCTGCCCGCCGCCACCGAGATCGTGGCCGCCCTGGGGGCGCTCGGCCGGTTGGTGGGGGTGTCGCACGAGTGCGACTTCCCGCCCGAGATGCCGTCCGCCGCGATCGACCGCGCGATGGCGGAAGCGAGGCGCACCGGTATTTCGCCCGTGGAGGTGGACGTCGAGCTGATGGCCCACCTGCGGCCCGACGTGTTGATCGGACAGTCGGTGTGCGATGTCTGCGCCGTGGGCGAAGGCGAGCTGGCGCGCGTGGTCGCGACGCTCATGCCCACACCCTGGGTCGTCACGCTGCACGCCCACACGCTGGACCAGGTGTTGTTGGACATCGGCAAAGTGGGCGAGGCCCTCGAGCTGCGCGACGAAGCCGAGGAGCTCGACGGGGGCCTGCGCTACCGGCTGCGGCGCGTGCAGGCCGGGGCCACGCGACAAAATCCGCGCGTGTTGGTGCTCGAGTGGCTGGATCCGCCGTACGTCGCGGGGCACTGGGTCCCCGAGCTGGTGGAGCTCGCCGGGGGCCAGGACGTCGCTGGCGCGGCGGGCGAGCCGTCGCGACCCCGTCCGTGGGAGGAGCTCGTCGCGCTCGCGCCCGACGTCGTCGTGGTGGCGCTGTGTGGGTTCGACGTTCCCCGCGCTCAGACCGAGCTTGCGGCCGTCACCGACCCGCAGGCGCGGGCGCTGCTCGGGCGACGCGTCGAGTTTCTCGACGGCAATGCGTATACTTCGCGACCGGGACCCCGCCTCGTGGACGCGGCTGAGACGCTTGCCCGGTTGATACGCGATTGACGGTTCCAACGAGGGTTTTGTGATCGGGGTGCTGCTGCTGTCGATCAATGTCGCATCGTGCAACGTGCATCAGGAGCTGCGCCAGCAGCCCACCGACACGCTGCGTCTCTACGCGGTCGGGGACATCAATCTTGGTCGACGGCTCGCGAAGGAGCGGCTGATGGAGGGAGACACCCTCTATTCGTTCCTCGCGCTCCGCGATTCGCTGGCCGCGGCGGACATCACCTTCGGGAATCTCGAGAGCCCGATTGCGCCCGACCCGACGGCGGCGCCCGATTCAGGCGGCATATTCGCCGCGCCACCGGCCGCCGCCGCCGCACTCGCTCGCGCCGGCTTCGACGTGGTGAGCACGGCCAACAACCATGCCTGGGACGGCGGCTCCGACGCCCTGGAGGAGACCATGCGGCAGCTCACCCGCGCCGGCGTCCGGTTCGTGGGCTCGGGATTCGGGCGGGACATGGCGGAGCAGCCGGTGATCCTCGAGCGGCGCGGGTGGCGGGTGGCGTTCTTCGCGCTCACCCGCGCCTGGAACCCGGCGCCGTACACGTTCCACAACCACGCCGGGTCGCGCTACGTCGCCTGGGGCGATACCGGCCGGATTTACCCGGCGATACGCGAGGTCAAGGCGAAGGGCCGGGCCGACCTCGTGGTGGTCAGCATGCACGGCGGCACCGAATACGTCGATACGCCCCCCAAGCACATGCAAGACCTGGAGCGCGGTGCGGTGGACGCCGGGGCGGACCTGGTCCTGGCCCACCACCCCCATGTGCTCCAGCCGGTCGTTTGGTACCGGCACAAGCCGATCGTGCAGTCGCTCGGTAACTTCGTGTTCTTGCAGGACGACCCGTGGACGCGCCTGTCGGCGATTCTCCGGGTCGTGGTGACGCCCGACCGGCGGCTGCGACTCTCCGCCATTCCGGTCCACGTCGGCCCTCAGCCGACGCTCGCGACCGGGGCGGCCGCGGACAGCGTGCGGCGCCGGCTTCGCGTCCGTCTTTCGCCCACAACGGTTCGCAAACCATGACTCGAGACACCCTCGACTTTCTGAAGCGACTCCTCGACACACCCGGGCCGTCCGGCTTCGAGACGGCGCCGGCCCGTGTGTGGCGCGAGGAGGTGAAGGCCTTCGCCGATCAGGTGACGGCAGACGTGCACGGCAACTCGGTGGCGGCACTGAACGCCAAGGGAGCCCCGCGGCTCATGCTGGCCGGCCACATCGACGAGATCGGGCTGCAGATCACGCACGTGGACGACGAGGGCTACCTGTATTTCGCCGGCATCGGGGGGTGGGACTCCCAGGTCCTCGTGGGACAGCGCGTGCTGTTCAGCGGCTCGAAGGGTCCGGTCCGCGGCGTGATCGGGAAGCAGGCGGTGCACCTGATGAAGCGCGAGGACATGGACAAGGTCTCGAAGATCACGGACCTGTGGATCGACATCGGGGCAGCGGACAAGGCCCAAGCGCTCGAGCGCGTGCGCCTGGGAGACGCAGGCGTGCTGGACGCGAGCGTCCTGGAGTTTCCGAACGCGCGGATCGTGTCGCGCAGCATCGACAACCGCATCGGCGCCTACGTGGTGGCCGAAGCGCTGCGGTTGCTCGCGCAGGACCGGCCCAAGCACGCCGGAGTGTTCGGCGTGGCGACGACACGCGAGGAGATCGCGTGGACGGGCGGCGGGGCCCGCACCAGCGCGGTGGGGCTCGAGCCGAACGTCGCGCTGGTGGTGGACGTCACGCACGCGACCGATTGGCCTGGCGCCGAAAAGAAGCGGGCGGGCGAGCACAAGCTCGGAGGCGGTCCCGTCCTGGCGCGAGGGTCGGCGGTGAGCCCGGTGGTGTTCGACCTGCTGGTAGAGTGCGCCGAGCGGGAGAAAATCCCCTTCAGCATCCAGGCGGCTCCGCACGATACGGGCACCGACGCCGACGCCATCTATAACGCGTTGCGGGGCATCCCGACGGGCCTGGTCAGCGTGCCCAACCGCTACATGCACAGCCCGAACGAGATGGTGGCGCGGGACGATCTGGAGCGCGCGGCGCGGCTCCTGGCGGCATTCGCCCGGCGGCTCGACCCCAAGATCAGCTTCATTCCTGCTTGAGGTGAGCGTCGGGCGTTAGCGGCGCGACTTGCGCTTCAGCTCCGTCACGGCCCGGCTGGCCGCTTCGCGGACGGCGCGGTCGCCGTCGTCCGACAACCCTTCTAGCGTGCCGAGGGCGGCCGGAGTAGCCGCCAGCCGCAGCGCCTCGACGGCAGCCACGCGCAGCTCGCTGGGCTTTCGTCCGAAGAACCGACCAGTCGGCTGCGCCCACTTGATGAGTGCCTGCACCGCATCGGAACTCCCGATCCGGCCCAGCGCGAGGAGCAGCTCGCGCACCACGGCCTCGTCCTTCTCCTCTTCCATCGCGACCACGAGCGGCATCGCGAGCGCGCTCGACTTCCGCCCCCCGATCCCGACCGCCACCTGCATGCGCACTTCCTGCGAGCGGTCGCGCAGCGCGCGGCGCAGCGGCTCGGCAGCGCCCCGCGTGCCGATCTTGGCGAGGGCCAGCCCCACAGCCTTGCGCACCCGCTCGTCGGCATGGTCCAGGCGCTTCCCCAATGCCGGAACGGCATCTTCCATGCCCAGCTCGCCGATGAGCTCCGCCACGTTACGGACCACGAACCACTCGGAATGGTCCAGCATATGGACGAGCTGGTCGGTTCCCTCCGTCATGTGTTTCAATGCGTCGAATACGGCGCGCCGCTCGCCCACCGTCGGCGCGGCCGCCAGCACATCCATCAGGACCTCCACCCCGGCGGCTCCGCCGCGCTGCAACGCCGTCACCGCGGCCGCCCGATGCTTCGGCGCCGCCAGCAGGCGAGACAGCCCCTCGAGCACGGGCTTGGTGTAGAAGCGCCGCATCGCAATGCCGTACTGCCGACGCACTCCGCTCGTCTCGGGGACTTTCTCCTCCACCCGAATGACCCCAACGATCACGCCAAGCACCTGCTCGAAGCGCCCCAGCTTGGTCGCCGCCGCCGCGTTGTCGATCAGCGCCGCCAGCAGGTCCCCCACGTTCGGCGCGGTGCTGTTGCGCTCGAGCTCGGCGAGAACGTCCGCGGCACCGGGCGGCAGCGGCACGGTAGCCGCGGGAGTCGCACGCGAAGCGGGAGCGTGAGCGGCCTCGCGCTTCGCGACCGCGGGCGGGTCGGGCGCAGGTGGGGGCGGAGCAAGAGCTGGGGGAGGCTCCGGCGCGCGATGACGCTCGCTCGAAAGCGATAAGAGCTCCTCGCCGCTTTCCTTGCGTAGCGAAGGGCGAGCCACCACGCCCGGCAGCGCGTCCGCCGCCTTAGGGGGTGGGGGGTCGTGCGTGACCAGCGGAACGCCCTCGAGCGGGACGGACTTGATGTCCCGCATCGACTCGCCGCGCAGGATACCCGCCGTGCCGAGCGCACCGGACTTCCTGTCTACCGGTGTGTCCGGGTTGGGGACGACGGGCTCGCGTCCACCAAAGTCCTCGGGGGAGGCAACCGGGCCACGTTGCATCACCGAAGGAGATGGGGGCGGACCGGCGGGCGCGATACGGATGCGGTCAGCGCCCGCTGCGGCGAGTCGGCTCGTGACGTCGTGCGCGCCGGGCTGGTCGGCAAGCGCCTGCAACAGCTCGAACAGCTGGGCGGGAGGGGGGTTCGCGGGTAGGACGATCTCACCTATACCGTGGAGGTCGAGGCGCTCCACGAGCGTAGCCAGATCCGCTGCTTCGCACGGCACACCGTTCAACTCAATTCCGGCCCCCCCAGGGGCCAGCCGCAGCGTAACGGCGGTGTCCTGGAGCAGGCCGAGCAGGGCGCGGAACTCCTTCTTTTGCTCGGTTTTAGCGCTCGGGTCGCGGAACAGGCTCACACACTGTGCGAACCGCGCGGCGAGGTTATCGAGCGTCGGCATGGGGGCGGGTCAATCTAGGGCGCCAGCCTACCCCGGGCAACGCGCGCGAGCTCTCGAGCCGCCTCCGCCTCACGCACGGGCCGGCCCGGAAGGTCGAGGGCGGTCGAGAGGGCGGCTACTGGGGGCGGTGCGAGGCCCAGGGGCTCGAGTCGCGTTGCATCGCCCAGCAGACTGGGGAGCGGCTCGTCGCATGCCAGGGTGCCACGATCGAGCACCAGCCCGCGGTCGAGGGTCTCGGCGGCGAACGTCAAGTCATGCGTGATCACGAGCAGCGCCACGCTCGCCGCGGATCGCTCGAGCAGGGCGCGCGTAACCCGTGCGCGTAGCGCCCGATCGACACCGATGGTCGCACTCTCGGTCCGTCGCTGCACTTCTCGCTCCCCTACGCCGAGCGCGCGCGGTCCAAAGCTCACGTCGTCGCGGACGCTGGTGGCGAAGAGCTGCTGGTCCGCGTGCTGGAACACGGTCGCGACCCGCCACGCCAGCTGCTCCGGGACACAGTCGCGGGTGTCCCAGTCGCCCACCCACACGATTCCCTGATCCGGCCACTGGAGGCCGGCGATCAGGCGGACCAGGGTGGACTTGCCGGCGCCGTTCCGGCCCAAGAGCGCGACGCGCTCGCCCGAGGCAATGGAGAACGAAACGTTCGCGAGCACCGGCACCGTGCCGTAGGAAAAGCTCACGCCCTCGAGGCGGAGGGCCGGAATCACCGCCACCGCCTCACAGCGTCGATAATGGTCAGGGGAGCAGGCTCGGGCAGTTCGCTATCCCGCCACACGGTGGCCACGCTCGTGCCGAGCCCCGCGTCGCATGCGGCCGCCTCGGCGAGGAGGTCCGGTGTCCCGACGGCGCGCACCGCCCCCTGCTCGAGCCACACAACCCGGTCGGCCACCTCTGGTAGCGCGTCGAGCGCGCTCGTGGCGAGCAGGATCCCCTTCCCTTCCTTCGCGAGCACGCGGATGAGCCGCCACAGTGTGCGGGCGCCCTCGGCATCGAGCTCGGCGGCCGGCTCGTCGAACAACACGAGCCCCGGGTCCATGGCGAGGATGGCGGCGATGATCACCCGCTGCAACTCGCCGCCGGACAGGGTGGTGGGGTCGCGCGACGCGAGTGGAACCAGCTCCAGCCGCTCGAGGGCACGATCCACTTGCCGCGAGATTTCGTGAGCCGGCCACCCCAGATTCGCCGGACCGAAGGCCACTTCGTCCCACACGGTGAAGGCCATACCGGAGACCTGCGTCCAGGGTGTCGGGAGCACGATGCCGCTCCGGTCGCGGCGAGCCACGGCGCCCTCGAGCCGTCCTCCGGTCACCCGTGGCGCGAGATCCCCCGCAACGAGCAAGAGGGTCGACGCTCCGGCCCCGAGGGCCCCGACGAGCGCCACGACTTCCCCTGGCCCCACTTCCAGCGACACGTCGCGCAACGCGGGCGACGCGGTGGCCGGATACCAAAAGCTCGCGTGGTCGAGCGTCAAAGACTTCATGTGGGGCTGGGAACGATGAGCCGCCGGACCAGCGCCGCGAGACACGCCAGGAGCAGCGCCCAGCGGGCGGCCCGCTCCAGCACGGGATCGGGCGGCGGGGCGAGCGGCGTGCGACGGATCCCGGGCACCAGCCCGCGGGTCTCGAGCGCGAGCGCGCGCTCGTCCACCTCGTGCAGCGCCGACAGAATGAGCGGCAGCGCGAGGGCGCGGAGCGCCCGCAGCCGGGCCGCGATTCCGCCCCGCGGTGAGAGCCCCCGACAGCGCTGCGCTTCCACGATGCGCTGGGCACGGGTCTTCAGTACGGGCACGGCTGAGAGCGTGGCGGCGAGGAGATAGGCGACGCTCGCGCTCCAGCCGGCCGCAACCATCGCTTCCACCAGCCGCGCGGGTTCGAGCGCCGCCACCAGCCACACGAAGCTCGCGACCATCGTGGTGATTCGCAGGCCGATCGCGATGGTCGTGGGCACGTCGTGGAGCAACAGGAGAAAGAGCCAGAACGGCGCGGCGGTGAGCAGGGCGGGCCATAGCCCGGCGCGTAAGCCCCGGGACGCCGCGAGCGCCAGCGCGATAGCCGCCGTCCATGCCCCCCCAACCGGTGGCGGCAGGATCCAGGCGAACGCCGGGAGGGTGCCCGCGATCGCGAGAAGGGTGAAAGGATGCAGCCGCGCTCCGGTCACGCCGCGCCGATGGCGCGGAGCGCCCACGGGAAACGCGCGGCGGTGCGGCGCGGCAACCCGTGCAGCACCGAAGTCACGAGCGCGAAGGTCACGGCCTTGTCGCCGAAATCCGACACGAAGCTCCCGAAGAAGCACGCCCCCAGCGGCGGCAGGCCGAGTGCCTTGCCGAGCGCCGTCGTCAGCGCGATGCCGCCGGTGGTCGTGCACCCGAAGACGAGGTAGGAGATGGGCGTCGACGTCACCGACGCGATCACGCCGAGCCCCAGACCCGCGGGCACCGCCGTGCGCAAGCTCCGGAACAGTCCGGCGCGCGCCGCAACCCAGGCGTACAGCGCCACGACGATTTGCACCACGACGAACGGCCAGAAGGTCGGGTTGCGGAGCGTGTTCACCGCGGACGTTACGACGCCGGTCGCGATCCCCACACCGGGGCCGGCGAGCGCGGTGGCGAGGATGGTTCCGGTCGTGTCGAGGAAGAGCGGCAGCGCTACCGCATCGACCGCGGCCGAGAGGGCGAGACTGATCGCCGCGGCGACGGGGATGAGGGCGAGGAGACGGATGGACATCCACCGGCTTCCGTGAGGGTCGCGCCAAAGATAGATATAGCCGTATGCTGACGACCAGCCCGATCGTGCGCGCGCTGCGCGCCGCGCACCTGCACGACGCCTCGCCGGCGGAGCTGCTGCAGCTGGCGTGCGAGCGGCTGCGCGGCCTGGGTGCGCCGTTCACCTCCGTGTACGCGTACATGCTGCACGACGGGGAGCTGGTGCTCGAAGCGTTTTCGGGCCGGGAGACGGAGCACACCCGGATTGCAGTCGGCCAGGGCGTGTGCGGCACGGCGGTGGCGACGGGCGAGGATCAGAACGTGCCCGACGTGGCGGCCATCGGGAACTACCTCGCGTGCAACCTGGAAACGAAGTCCGAGCTGGTGGTGCTGATCCGTCGCGGCCAGACGACGCTCGGCCAGCTCGATATCGACTCCGACGTGCCGGCCGGATTCACACAGCCCCACCACCGCGCGGTGAAAGAAGTCGCGGACGCGCTCGCGGTGCTGCTGTAGTCATTCGACGCGCGCTTCGGCGGCCCCCTCCCACCCGAGCAGCGTGAGCCGGCCCGCGTCGGCGTCGTGGTCCAGGAGCTCCGCATAGCGCCCCCACTCCACCAGGGTGGCGAACAGCGACTCCGCGGGGATGAACGGGAAATAGATCGTCAGGTCGGCGAGCACCTCTTCGTCTTCCACGGCACCGTCGCTCTCCTTCAGCATGGCCACGAGGCGCGCGAACAGCGGCTGCTTGGCGAGCCGCGCCCGGGTGACGTCCTTGCGCGCCGCGTCGTCCATGGCCATGACCTCACGCCCCGCGGCCGTGAGTTGTACGATCTCGCCCGGCGTGGTCACCCAACCAAGCTGCTCGGCGGCCCGCACCACCGCCGACATGCGGTCGTAATCGACCCCGAGATCCTCCGCCAGCTCGAACACCGGTCCCTTGCCGTCGGGCCGCGTGAGCAGGTGGTCGAGGAGGCCGGTGGCCTCGGAGACGTGCACCCGGGGGAACGGCACCAGTCGTTGCGGTGCGGCCGGCGCCGGCTCGGGCAGCAGGGTCGCGGTGAGAATGGCGTGCAGCCGGTCCACCATCTCCTCGAACTCGGGGCTCCGCTCCTGCCGGGGATAGGGGAGCGGATTGGCCATCTCCTCGCGCACGTGTCCGGGGTTCGATCCGAAGACGACGATCCGGCCCGCGAGGAAAACAGCTTCTTCGACGCTGTGCGTGACAATGACCAGGGTGTTCACGCCGGTCGCCTGATCCCGCCACAGGTCCACGACCTGGCTGCGCAGGTTCTCCGCGGTCAGCGGATCGAGGGCACCGAACGGCTCGTCCATGAGCATGATCTCGGGCGCTACGGCGAGCGCGCGCGCGAAGCCCACCCGCTGCTTCATGCCGCCGGACAGCTCCTTCGGGTACGCCTGCTCGAACCCATCGAGGCCCACGAGGTTGACGGCCCGGGCCACCCCGTCACGCCGCGCCGCGCCGTCCACGCCCCGGGCCTCGAGACCCATCGCCACATTCTCCGCCACCGTGAGCCAGGGGAGGAGCGCGAACGATTGGAACACCATGGCCGCGGCGCCAAGGACACCGTCCAGCACATGGCCGCGGTACAACACCTTCCCGTCCACGGGGCGGTCCAACCCCGCGAGCAGGCGGAGCAGCGTGCTCTTGCCGCATCCGGACGGCCCCACCAGCGCCACCACCTCCTGCTCGTGCACCGCGAGCGACACGTCTCGCAGCGCTTCGAGGTTCTGGCCGTTGGGGAGTCGGAAGCGCTGCGTCACGTGCTGCGCCTCGAGCAATACGGGACCCGGCGTCACTGCGCGTACCCGAAGCGCGTGCGGGCCCACTCCATCAGCGAGCGCCAGACGAGGCGGTTCCAACCCACGACGAGGAGACTCATGAGGGCGATCCCCCCCGCCAGCAGAGGGAAGTTGGCGTGCGCGGTGGCATCGCTGATCAGGCTGCCGAGTCCTTTGGTGATGCGCACCCCGCTTCCGGCCTGGATGTACTCCGCCACGATCGAGCCATTCCACGCGCCACCCGCAGCCGTGACCCATCCCATGACGAGCGCGGGCGCCGCCGCCGGCAGGTACAACACCCGCCAGCGCGCCAACCGCGGCAGCCGGAACGCCGCGGCGGCGTCCTTGAGCTGGACCGGAATCGCGGCCACGGCGGAAATCACGTTGAACAGGATATACCATTGGCCCGCGAGCACCATTAACGCGACGGCGCCGACCCCCAGCCCGATGCCGATCCGTTCGAACAAGAGAATCACCAGCGGAAAGAGCATGGGCGCGGGGAACGAGGCCACCACTTGGATCACCGGCTGCAGGGCGCGCGCGATGCGTGGCGAGCGGCCGATCCATACGCCCGCAGGCAGGGTCCACGCCGTCGCCACGATCACGGACCCCATGACGCGTACAAACGTGAGCGCGGCGGAAGAGAGCAGCTCGCTCCACTCCCTCCACCCCAGCTGCGCCAGCAACAACCACAGGCGCCAGATGCCAAGCGCCGCGGCGGCCGCGAACGCCGCGATAGCGAGCACCGCGCCGATCTTTCGCGCCAGCGGGTGCTCGAGCGCGAGCCGTGGGCCCCGCAGAATGACGGGACCGACGGCGCGGAACGGCCGCTCGAACGGGCGCGCGGCCCGGCGGGCCCGGCGGTAAGCGCGCAGCTGCAACAGGGCGGCGCGGCGCGGCAGCCGTGCGCGACGCAGGAAGTCGAGCACCCACGACGATGGCTCCGCCTCCCCGGCGCTGCTTTCGTCCAGACGGAACTTCTCGACCCACACCACCAGCGGCCGCCACAAGAGCTGGTCCACGCACACGATCATGATGACCATCGCGGCGATCGCAAGCGCCATCGCCTGCACGTTGCCCTGGTCGAGGGCGACGCTCATGAACGATCCGATGCCCGGAAGGCGGTAGTCGTGCTCGCCAAGCCGGAAGGCCTCGTTGACCATGAGGAAGAACCAGCCCCCCGCCATGGACAGCATCCCGTTCCAGACGAGACCCTGCGCCGCGGCGGGCACCTCGAGCTCACGGAAGGTCCGTCCGGGGGGCCATCCCGCCACCCTGCACGCGTCGCGAAGCGGCTGCGGCAGCGCCTTGAGCGAGTTGTAGAACGAGAGCGCCAGGTTCCACGCCTGGGCGGTGAAGATCATCAGGATGGCCGCGAGCTCGAGCCCCACGTTGCGGGTCGGGAAGAGCGACATCAGGCCGAGCACGAGGCCGGGGAGGAAACCCAGCACCGGGATGCTCTGAAGGATGTCGAGCAGCGGCAGGAGCAGCCGCTCGGCGGCGCGCGACTTCGCCGCCGTCCAGCCGAACGCCAGCGCGAAGAGGTACGAGATCACGAGCGCCGTGACGCCGCGCGACAGCGAATACAGCGTGTAGCGCGGCAGCGCCGCGGAGCGCAGGTCGATCTGCACCGCCTGGGCGAAGGGGGCCTGGAATTCGCGCGCGAACGCGACCACGGTGGCGATGACGCCGCCCAGGAGGCAGAGGATCGCGATGTCGGCGAGCCCGGGTTGGGCGGCTGGTAGGCGAAGCGGCTTCATCCTCGTGAACGGTTAAGTTGAGACGCGATGGCAGAAGCGATCACGGAAGTGACCGTCGACCTGAACGGCGTCCGCCTCTACACGAGGCGCGTGGGTCACGGCCCGCCCGTGGTCGTCCTGCACGGCGGTCCCGGCGCCCACCACGACTACCTGCTCCCCCAATACGACCACCTCGCGGAGGGGGGACGCGCCCTCCTCTATTACGACCAGCGCGGCGGCGGTCGGTCACCGGTCCCGCGCGACGTGCCGGTGGGCTGGCGGGAGCACGTGGCCGACCTCGAGGCGCTGCGCGGCTACTGGGAGCTCGATCGCCTCACCGTCGTCGGCTATTCGTGGGGAGGCCTGCTCGCCCTGCTCTACGCCCTCGAGCATCCCGACCGGATCGCCCGGCTCGCGCTGGTCTCGTCCGCGCCCGTAACGGCTGCGTGGCGCGACGAATTCGAGCGTCGCTTTTCCGCCCGCATGGCCGAGCCGTGGATCGCTCGCGGCCGTGCCGAGCTCGCGGCATCCGGCCTGGCGCGGACCGATCCCGAAAAGTACCGCCGCATCGCGTTCGCGCTATCCGTCGCCGGCTACTTTCGCGACCCGAGCCGGGCGCGGGAAATGACCCCGTTTCGCGTCACCGAGCGCACCCGCAAAGCGGTATGGGAGAGTCTGGGGAGCTACGACCTGCGCCAGCGGATCCGGCAGACCTTCCCGAACGGCACCGCTCCCCGCTCGCTGCTGCTGCACGGCGTGTACGACCCCATGCCCCTCGAGGCCGCGCGCGAGACCGCGGCGCTGCTCTCCACGGGGGTCATCGAGCTGGCCACGGGGCATGTACCACACGTCGAGGCCACGGAGCAGTTCGAGCGGGCGCTGGACGGGTTCCTGCCTCACGATTGAGCCGTTAGGTTGATCGGACACGCATGGATAAGCACGCCGTCCGCCAGACGCTCGACCAGCTCGCCGCGTTCCTCGTGGTCAAGGGGGAGAACGCCGCTCGCGTCCGTGCCATGCAGCACGCCGCCCGCTCGGAGCTCCTGGCCACGGGCCGCTCGAGCGCGCTCGACGAGCTGCGCGAGCAGGTGCCGCCCGGCCTGGCAGAGATGCTCCGCATCCCCGGCCTCGGGGCCGCCAAGGTGCGCCAGATCCACGAGTCACTCGCGATCGAGTCTTTGGCCGAGCTGGAGGCGGCCGCGGGCGACGGCCGCCTGGCGGGGCTGCCGCGTTTCGGCGCCAAGACCGCGGAGAACGTGCGCCGCGGCATCGCGCACCTGCGCCAGGCAAGCACCCTGCGGCTGTTCCACCACGCGCAGGACGAGCTGGACGCCGTGCGGCGCGCGCTCGCGGGCCTAGCGGGAGCCGGGGTGCTGCGGGTCGAGAGCGCCGGGGCGGTGCGGCGCCGCTGCGAGGTGATCGGGGCCCTGGATCTCGTCGCGGTGCACGAGGGGCAGGCCGCGCGCCAGGCCCTGGTCCGCCGGCTGGGCGAGGCACCCGGTGTCACCGAAATGGTGGGGCGCGAGGGCAGTGTGATGCTGCGGTTCGCCTCCGGAACCGTCGTGGAAGTGCTCCTCACCACGCCCGAGCGATTCGGCCTCGACTGGATCCGGGCCACTGGCTCCGCCGCCCATGTGGCGGCGCTCGAGACCCGGGCCCGCCACGCGGGCGTCTCACTCTCCGGGGCGTTTCCCGACGAGCCGAGCGTGTACCGCGCCCTCGGCCTCGCGTGGGTGCCGCCCGAGCTGCGCGAGGGGACCGGCGAGCTGGAAGCGGCCGCCGGCGACCGGCTGCCACACCTGGTCGAGCAGGGCGAGCTGCGCGGCTTCCTGCATTGCCACTCGAACTACTCGGACGGCACAGTCACGATCGCCGACTGGGCGGCGGCGTGCCGCACCGCGGGTTACGAGTGGGTGGGCATCACCGATCACTCGAAGTCGGCCGCGTACTCGGGCGGGCTCGGCAGCCAGGACGTGGCCCAGCAGCACGACGAAATCGACCGGGTGAATGCCCGGATCTCCGGCATCCGCGTGCTCAAAGGCGTCGAGGCCGACATCCTGGCCGACGGCTCGCTCGACTACGGACCAGACGTGCTCGACCGGTTCGACTTCGTGATCGGATCGATCCACACGCGCTTCGGCATGTCCGAACACGAAATGACGCGGCGCGTGCTCGCCGCCATGGACGACCCCCATCTCGCGATCCTCGGTCACCCCACGGGTCGGATGCTGCTGCAGCGCGAGCCGTACGCGATCGATCTCGATCAGGTGCTCGCCAAGGCCGCCGCCCGGGGCATCGCCGTCGAGGTGAACGCGGATCCCCATCGCCTCGACCTCGACTGGCGCACGGTGCGGCGGGCGCGCGAGCTGGGTGTCACTTTCTCGATCGGCGCGGACGCCCACTCGACGAGCGGCATGACCAACGTCGCGGTGGGCGTGGGGATCGCCCGCAAGGGCTGGCTCGAGCCCGACCAGGTCTTGAACACGCGCGACGTCGGTGCGTTTCTCGCGTTCGCGCGGGCGCGGCTGGTCGCGGCGGGCTGATGCCCACGAAGACGAGCGCCCCACCGAGAAGACGCTTGGCCCGTGAGACCGAGGCCGAGCGGCGGGCGCGGGTCCGCAGGATCAGCGCGCGCCTCGAGAAGGCCTATCCCGACGCCGCCTGCGCGCTGCACCACCAGAGCGCCCTCGAGCTGCTCGTCGCCACGATTCTCTCCGCCCAATCGACCGATGCACGCGTCAACATGGTCACACCCGCCTTGTTCGCGAAATACAGGACGGCGGAGGACTTCGCGCGCGCCGACCCGCGCGTGCTCGAGCAGGAAATCCACAGCACCGGATTCTTCCGCAGCAAGACCCGGTCGATCACCCGGATGGCGCAGGCCCTGCTGGAGCGACACGGCGGGCAGGTGCCCGACACGATGGACGAGCTGGTGCAGCTGCCCGGTGTGGGTCGCAAGACCGCGAACGTCGTGCTGGGGTGCTGGTTCAAGAAGAACGAAGGGGTCGTGGTCGACACCCACGTGCAGCGAATCGCGACTCTGCTCGGCCTGACGACGGAAAGAGATCCGGTGAAGATCGAGCGGGACCTGATGGCGCTGGTGCCGCGCGAAAAGTGGACGTGGTTCTCGAACGCCCTGATTCAACACGGGCGGCGGGTGTGCATAGCCCGGCGGCCGAAGTGCGAGATCTGTGTTATTAACCGGTACTGTCCGAGCTCGAGAGTATGAACGCGCTTCCCGCATGACCACTCTCCCCCCTATCGACCGCGCCCAGCTCGTCGCCACGCGGCGCGACCTGCACCAGCACCCCGAGCTGGGGTTCGAGGAGCGGCGCACGAGCGGGCTCGTGGCGGACCGGCTGCAACGGCTCGGCTATACCGTGCGGACCGGCGTCGGTAAGACGGGAGTGGTCGGCCTGCGGGACGGCGCTTCAGACGGCTCGGCCCGCTGCGTGCTGATCCGCGCCGACATGGACGCGCTGCCGATCGAGGAAGCGAACGACGTCTCGTACCGCTCGCAGGCCGCAGGGAAGATGCACGCCTGCGGGCATGACGGGCACGTAGCGATCGGGCTCGAGGTGGCGCGCCGGCTGCACGCCGCATTTCTCCCGGGCAGCGTGAAGCTCGCGTTCCAGCCCGCCGAGGAGACCTCGTATGGCGCGGAGGCGATGATTCGTGACGGCGTGCTCGACGCGCCCAAAGTGGACGCCGCGTTCGGCATCCATTTGTGGAACGACATCCCGGCGGGGAGCATCGCGTTGATGCCCGGCCCCGTCATGGCCTCCGTAGACGAGTTCGACATCGCCATCCTGGGGCGCGGCGGTCACGCGGCGGCGCCGCATCAGGCGATCGACCCCGTGCTGATCGCGGCGCACGTCGTGACCGGGCTCCAGAGCCTCGTGTCCCGCCGCCGCAATCCGTTCGAGGAGGGAGTCGTCTCCGTCACCCAGATGCACGCGGGCCACGCCTTCAACGTCATCCCCGGCCGCGCCGATCTGCGGGGGACCGTGCGGACGTTCGGCGGAAAATTCTTCGACGAGGCACCGCAGCTCATCGAGGAAACCGCGCGCGGCATCGCCCGGGCGTTCGGGGCGGACGCCGAGGTGCGGTATCGGCGGCTGTCGAAACCTCTGGTGAACGACGAGAAAATGACTTCGCTCATGAGAGGCATAGCGCAGGACATCGTCGGGCAAGACCGCGTCATTAGCGGCGTCCGCACCATGGGTGGCGAGGACATGTCATATTTCCTCGCGAAGGTCCCGGGCGCGTTCGCCTTCGTGGGCTCCGCACCGCCCGACAAGAAAGGCTCGCCGCACCATAGCCCGACGTTCGATATCGACGAGGAAAGCCTGGTGATCGGAACGGAGCTCGTGACGAGGACGGTGGTGCGGTACTTGGAGCAGACTAGCTGACCCTGGACGCATGCCGAACCTCCTCGCCTCCGAACCCTCCGCCTACCTGAAATCCGCCGCCCACCAGCCGGTGCAGTGGCACCCGTGGGGCGATCCGGCGTTCGCGCGGGCGCGTGCCGAGGACAAGCCCATCCTCCTGGACATCGGCGCCGTGTGGTGCCACTGGTGCCACGTCATGGACGGCGAGTCGTACGAGGACGCGGCCGTCGCCGAGACCCTCAATCGCGACTTCGTGTGCATCAAGGTGGACCGCGACGAGCGGCCCGACGTGGATGCGCGCTACCAGCGCGCCGTGCAGGCGCTCACCGGTCAGGGAGGTTGGCCCCTCACGGCGTTTCTCACGCCCGAGGGCGAAGTCTTCTTCGGCGGCACGTACTTCCCGCCGGAGGACAATCACTACGGCCGGCCGGGCTTCCTCTCGGTCCTCCGGCAGGTGGCCGGCCTCTACCGCCAGCAGCGCGACAAGGTGGCGGAGAACGCGACGGCGATCCGCCGCCACATGGCTGAGTCGCTCGACGAAGCGAAGCTCGGCGAGATCACCCCGGCGACCCTGGAGCGGGCCGCGAGCGAGATGGCCCGCCTGTTCGACATTCGCTACGGCGGTTTCGGCACGGCGCCCAAGTTCCCGCACCCGGCGGCCGTGCAATTTCTGCTCGCCCGCTGGCACGACACGCGCGAGGACTGGATGCGCGAGGTGGTGGAGAAGACGCTGGCCGGGATGGCGAAAGGCGGAATCCGCGACCACGTGGGCGGTGGATTCCATCGTTATGCCGTAGACGAGCGCTGGATCGTCCCGCACTTCGAGAAGATGGCCTACGACAACTCGGAGCTGCTGCGCGCGTATCTGGACGGCTATGCGGCACTCGGACACCCGCTGTTCGAGGAAGTGGCCCAGGGCATCGTGAGCTGGGTGCTGGAAGGTTCCCCGTTGCACGTCGCACGTTTGACGTGGAGGAAGCCGGGGAAATGCACCACAACCCGCGCAAGAACGTGCTCTGGCGGAAGGCCGATCCAGGAGAAAGCGAGGGGCCGGTCCTCAAGGACGCGCTCGCGAAACTCAAGGCGGCCCGCGACAAGCGCAAAGCCCCCTACGTCGACACCACACCGTACGTGAACTGGAACGCCATGATGGCATCGGCGTTCCTGCACGCCGGTGCAGTGCTCGATCAGCCGGAATGCAACACGCTCGCGCTCAAGGTCCTCCATCGGATCTGGGTGGAAGCGTGGGATGAGCAACAGGGGATGAGCCACGTGATCGGGCGGGCCGAGCCGCGCGGGCTACTGGAGGACAACGTCCACGCGGCGGCGGCGTTCCTCGACGCTTACGAGGCCACGGGTGAAGACCTCTGGCTCACCGGCGCGATCTCCGTGATGCAGTACTGCGGGCGGGCCCACTGGGACGACGCGCAGGGCGGTTTCTTCGACGTGGCGCGCGACCGCACCGGCGCGGCCTACCTCGCGACGCCCGCCAAGCCGGTGCAGGACGCGCCGACGCCCTCGGCGAACGGCGTCGCCGCGCTCGTCCTGGCCCGGCTCTGGGCGGTCACTGACGACAGAGAATGGCGCCGCCTGCTCGATCGTCAGCTCGCCACGTTCGGCGGTGCCGCGTCTCAGCTCTCGCTGTACGGCGCGACGCTGGTGCGCGCCGTTGATTGGGCGCTCAACCCCGTCACGCGGGTCGAGGTGCTCGGGCCTAGGGGTGAGGGAGCGGCCTGTGACATGCATCTCCTTGCCCTTCAGACCTACCGCCCTCGTAGGCTCGTAGTTCGCAAGACCGCCGAGCGACCGAGCGCTACCGTGTGCGTCGGCACCTCATGCTCGCTCCCCGTGACCACACGCGAGGCGCTCGGGGACATGTTGCGGTGAGACGTCGGGTGTTGGGCCGCACCGGCCTCGCGGTCAGCCCCATCGGCTTCGGCGGTTGGGGCATCGGAGGCAACCGGTTCGGCAACTCGTACGGTCCCACCGACGACGCCGAGTCGCTTCGCGCCGTCCAGCGCGCCTACGAACTGGGTTGCAACTTCTTCGATACGGCGGACGTGTATGGGCACGGTCACTCGGAGGAGCTCCTGGGCCGGGCGCTCGCGGGAATCCGCCAACACGTGCTCGTCGCAACCAAGGTCGGCGGCAATTTCTACAACCGGGCCGTGAACCCGCTGCTGTTGGGCCGGATCGCCGACGCGGCCGGCCGGCCGGTCGCCGAGCTCGCACCCGATATTCCGCTGCCCGTGACCCACGACGCCAATTTCTCGCCCGACTATATCCGGTTCGCGGTCGAGCAGTCGCTACGGCGCCTCTCCACCGACTACATCGACCTGCTGCAGCTCCACAATCCCGCCCTCGGCCTGATCGCCGACCCCGACACCTACCTGGTGCTCGAGGACTTGAAGCGAGGCGGGAAGATCCGGTTCTACGGCGTCTCCGTACACCCGCCCGAAGAGGGGCTTGCGGCCGTCGAGGTGACGCGACCCGACACGGTCCAAATCGTGTACAACATCGTGCGGCGCGAGGCCGAAGACCGCTTCTTTGCCGTCGCCCACGCCGCCAACATCGGTGTGATCGCGCGCGAGCCGCTCGCCAACGGCCTGCTCGCCGGGACGTATGGGCGGGACAGCACGTGGGAAACAGGTGACATCCGCGCCCGCATGCCGCGCCCCTACGTGGCGCAGCTCGCGACAGTGGCGGAGCGCGTCAAGGACCTGGCCGGGCAGGCGGGCGTGACGCCGGCGCAGCTGGCGCTCCGGTTCGTGCTGGACAACGACGCGGTATCGGTCGTGATTGTGGGCATGAAGACCGTGGCACAAGTGGAAGACAATCTCTCGCTGGAGCAATGATGCCGAACAAACAGGCCGTTTTCGAGACCGCGAAAGGCACGATCAACGTGGAGCTCTTCGCCGATGAGGTGCCGGCCACCGTCGCCAATTTCGAGAAGCTCGCCAACTCGGGCTTCTACGACGGCACCAAGTTCCACCGCGTCATCCCCAACTTCATGGTTCAGGGGGGCGATCCCTATTCGAAGAGTGGGAAGGGGCGGGTCGGCACCGGCGGGCCCGGCTACACCATCAAATGCGAGACCCAGAAGAACGTCCACAAACCCATGGCTCATGCCGGAAAAGACACCGGCGGCAGCCAGTTCTTCATCTGCCATTCCGCCCAGCCGCACCTGGACGGCGTCCACACAGTTTTCGGACAGGTCACTAAGGGCCAGGACGTCGTCAACAAGATTGCGCAGAACGACGACGTGAAGTCAGTTCGGGTGACACCATGAGCGGCAGACGCCTGAGTCTCTTGGTCGCGGGGCTCGCCATTCCGGTCGCGCTCCCGGCCCAAACGGGCGAGTTCCTCGTCCGGCTGGGGCGCGACACGCTGGCCATCGAGCGCTACACCCGGACCGCCGACCGGCTCGAGGGCGAGCAGGTCGTGCGCAGCCCGCGCACCGTGCATCGCCTCTACACGGCGACCTTCGGTCCCGGCGGCGCGATCGAGCGCTTCGAGCTCGTCACCCACAATGTCTCGGGAGCCCCCGGCCCGCTGGAGCGCAAGGCCACCGCGATTTTCTCGGGCGACACCGTGGTCATGACCACACCGCGCGACGACTCGACGGCCACCATGCGCGTGAAAGCCGGCCCCGGCGCCCTCCCCTACATCGGCCAGGGGTGGGCACTGATCGAAGAGATGGCGCGCCGGGCCCGGACCGCGGGCAGCGACCACTACAGCGTCACCATGCTACCGCTCGGGTCGGACGAGCTGTGGGAGGTGACGGCCACACCCCGGGGACGGGACTCGATGACCATCGTGCTCGGCCCGCTCGGGCCGTTTCGCGCCCAGGTGGACGGGCAGGGCACCGTGCTGGGCCTCTCCGGCGTCGGCAGCACGATGCAGGTGACGGTCGAGCGGGTGCAGGGTCTCGACTTCGCGGCGCTCGGGAAGTCGTTCGCGGCTCGCTCGCTCGGGACGCTGTCGCCTGCGGACTCGGTGCGCACCAGCGTCGGCGCAGCCGCTCTCTCGGTGCGCTACAGCCGCCCCTCGATGCGCGGCCGGGTGATCTTCGGGAACGTGGTTCCCTGGAACCAGGTGTGGCGGACCGGCGCGAACCAGGCCACGGTGCTCGAGACGAGCGCCGACCTGACCATCGCGGGGACGGCGGTGCCGGCGGGCAAGTACAGCCTCTGGACCATCCCGTCGCCGACCGGCTGGAAGCTGATCGTCAACAAGAACGCCGGTCAGTGGGGGACCGATTACGACGCCCAATACGACCTAGCCCGGCTCGACATGAAGGTGGAGGGGCTGCCACAGCCGGTGGAGCAGTTCACGATCGCGATCGAGCCGAAGGGAAAACGCGGCGTGCTGAAGCTGGAATGGGACAAGACCCGCGCCTCGATCCCGTTCTCGGCCAAGTAGCTTGCACCTCGACTTCGCCGTCGTCGCCGACTATGCGATCGTCGATCAGGCCGGCAAACTGTCGGTGCTGGGGATCTTCCAGCACATCTGGGTGCAGCAATTCCCCGCTATGCACCCCCGTCTGCACCTGGTGCTCCGCCTCAAGGGAAAGCGCACCGAGATCGGCGAGCACCAGGTGCAGATCCGGCTGGTGGACGAGCAGAACGCCGAGGTCCTCGGCGGCAACGGCACCGTGAACTTCGCCGAGCCGCCCGCGGGAGTGACCGACATCGAGGCAGGAGCGATTCTCGTGTTCGACGTGCCGTTCCCGCACCCCGGCGCGTACCGCTTCGAGATCACCATCGACGGAGAACGGAAGGCCTCGGTGCCCCTGACCGTGAGCCAGCTGCCCCCGCCGCCCGCGGGCGGGACTAACTAGATGCGCGTCGGGCTGGGGCTCGCCGCCTTGGCGCTCGTCGCCGCCTGCGGTGACGCTCCCACCAGCCCGACCGCGTCCGTCCGGATCGATCTGTCGAGCAGTTGGGTGCGTGCCAGTCCCGCCGAAGTGGGGATGAACGCCTTTGCCTTGCTCCGTGCGGTGGGCGACACGTCGGGGATTCCCCGCTTCCGGAGCCTGCTCGTGGCGCGCCACGGCCGGCTCGTGGCGGAGCAGTACTTCGGCGGTACCGATTCGACTACGCTGTTCGACGTGCGCTCGGTGACGAAGAGCGTCGTGGGCGCCCTCACGGGAATCGCACTCCACGACGGCGTGCTTCCCGCGACGGCGGCGCCGATCGCCCTGTATCTCGCCCGGGAGGACACGCTCGACGCAGTCGACAGTGCCGTCACGGTGCGCCACCTCCTGACCATGACGTCGGGCTACGCCTGGGATGAGACCGCGGGCCCCGACTATAACACGTGGATCGTCGCGGACAACCACGTGCAGTACCTGCTCGACCGGGCCCACGCGGCGTCGCCCGGGGCCACGTTCACTTACAACTCCGCGGCGGTGCACACGCTGGGCGTCGCCCTGCAGGGCGCCGCCGCGACCCCGCTGCCGCAGTACGCCGCCGAGCATCTGTTCGGTGCCCTGGGCGGGCCCACGGTCGTGTGGGAGCCGCTCGACCGCGGCGCCGTGAACGGCGGCTCGGGGATCGCGCTGCATGCGCGAGACCTGTTGAAGTTCGGTCAGCTGTTCCTGCAACGCGGCTGGTCGGGCGGCGCGAGCGTGGTGCCGGAGAGCTGGGTGGACTCGGTCACCCGGCCGCAGTTCGCCTGGCGAGTGACCGTCGGGCCGTTGCAGCGAGTCACCTACGGCATGCTCTGGTGGGTGTCCGACGCCGACCCGTCCGCCTTTTTCGCCTGGGGTTACGGCGGCCAGTTCGTGTATGTCGTGCCGAGCAGGGATCTCGTGGTAGTGGCCACGACCGACTGGGCGCAGCTCACCGAAACTACGCCCACGGAGCTCGCAGCCCAGGTGGTTGGCGTGGTCGTCAACGACGTGGTGCCGGCCGCGCGCTAGCCCCGCTGGATGTCGAGCGGCAGCCCCGCATCCATCAACGACAGACCGCCGTCCACCGCGATCACCTGGCCCGTAATCCAGCCCGCGTCCGCCGAGCATAGGAGCGAGACGGCGTTCCCGACATCCGCCGGCGTGCCGAGCCGGCCCATCGGCGTCCATCCCTTGTCTCCCTCGTGCCACTTCCGAATCATGTCCTGCGCCACGTCGGGCAGGGTGTTGAGCACGCTGTCCTCGATCCATCCGGGGCTGATGGCGTTCACTGTGATGCCACGCTTCGCGAGTGCCACGGCGAAGTAGCGGCACAGCGATTCCATGGCGCTCTTCGCCGCGCCCATGCCGACCCAGGGCTGCCAGCTGCCGGTGCGCCCGCCCGGCGCGTAGGTGATCGCGACGATCCTCCCGCCCTCCCCCATGAGGGGGCACGCCGCCCGCACTGCCACCAGGAACGCCCGCGCCTGGGAGTTCATGGCCGCGTCCCATTGCTCTAGGGTGATGTTCATGGGCCCCTGGTAAAACTCGGGCACGTCGGGTCGGGCGTTGCTGACGAAGATGTCGAGCTTCCCGAACTCGCTCTTCACGCGCGCGAACATGCGGGTGATGTCGTCGGGACGGCATACGTCGGCTTGAACGATGAATCCGTCGGAGCCGCGCTGCTTTACTTTGGCGAGCGTATCCTTCGCGGCCGCTTCATTCTTGCGATAGTTGATCGCGACCTTCACGCCTTGCCCGGCGAGCTTGAGCGCGATACCCCGGCCGATGCCGCGCGAGCTTCCGGTGATGAGTGCATGCTTCGCGTTCTGAGCCATGGCCCCTCCCCGGTCGAGCCGTGGCAGCTAAAGATGCCGGCCGGACGCCCCGCTGCAACTACTCAGGCATCATGCGCGCCGTCGGGATCCCGCACCGGATAAGCCTTTACGATGCCGCGGCACTGTTGCACGAGATCCGGAAGCTCTGACCGCTCGACCGTGAACCTGAGTCGATGCTCCTGCGTCAGGGGATCGGGCGTGATGTCCACCACGAGCTGTAGCTCGCCGGTGCGGTCGGTCGAGCGGACCACCGCGGTGAGATTGGGTTCGTCGGAAGTGAGCGTGGCCACCCCCACCCCCACCCCCACCTCCTCCGGCCGCTGCTGCAAGTGGGCGAGCGCGGCGGCCCAGCGCGCCAGGTCCGGGACCCGCACTAGCGGTCCAGTGGTCCAGATGGTCGCTCCCTCAGCGACGCAACGCACCGTCACGACGAGCCAGTTGCCTTCCCAGTAGTCCTGGGCTTCCGGAGATCGGCGATCGTGCACCCACAGCTCAAAGCCCGCGGCCTTGAGGTGAGCTGGGCCGAGGGAGTCGGGGTCGGGCGAGAAGATCAGTGGGGCCACAGCCACGCAAAGACGCCCGCTGTAACCAGCGCGTAGATCAGCCCGTCCACCGTGGCCTTGATCGTGGTGACCCAGGAGCGACGGTACCAGATCGACATCGGCCAGAGCGCGAGCGAGTACGCGACGAACGCCGTGAGGCCCGCGAAGTGGAAAACGGCGCCGTAGTTCGCGCCGGGGGACAGCGCGCTCCCCGCGACGAGCGCCGCGAAGATCGCCACCACTATCGAGAAGAGGAACCATTGCGTGAGCTGCTTCCCCATCGCCATCGAGCCACCCGGCATGACGGTGAACATCATGACGGGGCCCTTCTTGAACTTTTCGGCGAACGCCGGGGATCGCATCTGCTCGGTGCTCTCCGCTCGTGGCATCATGTAGTCGCCGGGCGGAATGCCGAGCGGACGCAGCGTGTCCATCACGCGGTCTTCGTTCGGCACCTTGAGGTAGTCGCTCTTGTGCCAGCCGGTGAACATGTGAAGGACGGAGCTGAGGAGGAAAACACCAATCGCCGACAGCAGGATGGGGAGCCACAGCGAGACGAGCGGGGTCATGAGACCTCCTTTGGGTCGCGCTTAAGGTGCGGGCTGTCGCGGTCGCAATCAAGGATCGGCGAGTGCCTGCCCGGACGCGCACAACGGGCATTCGGCCGGCACCCACAGGTCGAACGGGACGCGCGCCACCGCTTCGATCGGCACCCCCCGTTCCGCGAAGTAGGGCGACGCCGCGCTGCCGAGAGCCAGCAGCGCCCCGATGACGACCGGCTCGGCGCCGTGCCCCTGGAGCTCGGCGTAGGTCGCCCGGACCGCGGAGCCGGCGCTGATCGCGTCGTCGACGATGGCGACGCGCTTGTCCCCCACGCGGCCGCGGGCGGCAGGCGGGAGATGATACTGCGCCTGGTACAACCCATCTCCTTCGCCGGGCAGCACGCGCTCCGTGAAGAAGAACTCCGCTTTGAGCGACGAGGCGAGCATCTGGGCGAGGAACGCACCGCCCACGAGCGGTCCGCACACCCCCGACACCTGGTGCGGCCGGAGCGCTCGCGCGAGGCGGGTGACGAATGGACGAACGAGGCTTGGTTGAACGAAGAGGTCTTCGAGATCGAGCCAGAGATTCGCGTGGTGACCCGATTCGAGGCGAAAGTGGCCGCACCGTGGCGAGGTCAGGCTGAGAAGGTCAGCGCTCGGGCCTTTCGGCGTCATTTTTGATCGGTCTGCAGTCCTCGCTCCTCTAGTAACGGTCCCACCTCCGGATCGCGCCCCCGGAAGGCGCGGTACAACGCACCCATGTCGCCCGTCCCGCCCCGCGACAGGATCATATCGCGGAAGCGGGCGCCGTTGGCACGGGTCATGCCGCCGTTCTCCCTGAACCACGCGTAGGCGTCGTCATCGAGCACCTCGCTCCACAAGTACGCGTAGTAGCCGGCGTAGTACCCGCCGTTCCAGATGTGGGAGAAGTAGGTCGTGCGGTAGCGCGGCGGCACCTCGGGCACGTCCACGGCGAACCGCTTGAGCGCCTGGGACTCGAAGGCCCCGATATCCGGTTGCTGCGGGCCCACCGGCAGGCTGTGCCATGCCATGTCGAGCAGGGCGGCGGCTACGTACTCGGTGGTGGCGAATCCCTGGTCGAACGTGCGGGCTCGCTTGATCTTGTCGACCAGCGTGCGCGGCATCGGCTGCCCGGTCTTGTGCTGCTTGGCGTAGTGTGCCAGCACGCTGGGCTCGAGCGCCCAATGCTCGTTGAACTGCGAGGGAAACTCGACGAAGTCCGTCGGCACGTTCGTGCCGGTGAGTCGCGGGTACTCGACGCGCGTGAGCATGGCGTGCAACGCGTGCCCGAACTCGTGGAACATCGTCTTCACGTCATCGAAGCGCAGCAGGGCCGGCTGGCCCGGGGCCGGTTTGGTGAAGTTCGCGACGTTGAAGACGACCGGCTTGGTGCCTAACAATCCGCTGCCGTCCACGAACGCGTCTTCCCACGCGCCACCGCCCTTGTTGTCGCGCTTGAAATAGTCGCAGTACCAGAGCGCGAGCGACGTCCCGTCGGCATCGAACACCTCGAACACCCGCACATCGGGATGGTATACGGGGAGGTCCGTCCGCTGCTTGAAGGTCAGCCCGTACAGCCGGTTCGCCGCGAAGAAGACGCCGTCCTTGAGCACCCGATCGAGCTCGAAGTAGGGCATGAGCTGGGATTCGTCCAGCGCGTACTCCGCCTTGCGCACCTGCTCGGCGTAGTACTGCCAGTCCCAAGGGGCGAGCTTGAAGCCACCGCGCTGCGCGTTGATCTTCGCCTGCAGCTTCTCCGCTTCGCGCGCGGCCCGCGCGGTCGCCGCCGGCACCAGGTCGCTCAGGAGCTTGATCGCCGCCTCCGGGGTCTTGGCCATGCGGTCGTCGAGCACGAACGCGGCGACGCTCGGGTAGCCGAGCAGCTGGGCGCGCTGGGCGCGTAGCTGCGCCAACCGTTTGACGATGTCCCGCGTGTCGTTCGAATCCCCGCGTTCCGTTCGCGTGGTCGACGCGATGAACAAGCGTTGCCGCAGCGCCCGGTTCTTGAGCGAGGCCTGCGCCGGCTGCTGGGTGGTGTTCTGCAGCGGCAGCAGCCATTTACCGTCGAGCTTGCGCTCGCGCGCCGCTTCGGCCGCAGCGGCGATCTCGGCGTCGCCGAGGCCGTCGAGCTCGCTCTTGTCGCCCACGACCACTGCCCCTGCCTTGGTCGCCGCGAGCAGCCGGTTCTGAAAGGCGGTCGCGAGCTTCGACTCCTCCTGGTTCAGCGCGCGCAGCCGCGCCTTGTCCGCCTCCGCCAGCAGCGCGCCGGCGCGCACGAAGTCGCGGTAGTAGCGCTCTACCAGGAAGCCCTGCACCGAGTCGAGGCCGAGATCGGCGCGCCGCTCATATATGCTCCTGACCCGGCGGAACAGCGAATCGTTCATGAGGATCGCGTCGAGATGCGCCGCCAGCCTGGGTGCCTCCTCGGTCTGCACCCGCTGCAGCGTGTCGTCGGTGTTGGCCTGCGTCATCGCGATGAACACCTTGGAGGCACGGGTGAGCAGCGCACCCGAGCGCTCCAGCGGCACGATCGTGTTGTCGAAGCCGGGCGCCGCCGTATCCGATGCGATGGCGGCGACCTCCGCCAGCTGGCGGCGCATTCCCTCCTCGATCGCCGGCTGGTAGTCGGCGTCATGAATCCGGTCGAACGGTGGCGCCTGGTACAGGAGCGGACTGGCACTCGCGAACGGGTTCGCGCTGGTGAACGGGGCGGGGCCGGCGGACGCGGGCGTCGATGCCCGATTGCAGCCGAGCAGGGTCGCGCACAACGCTCGAGGGAGCGTGGAAGCCGCTGATCTTGCGCACGAACTGCAGCGCCGCGTCGTGCAGCTCCGCGTCGGTCGGCGGATGATCCGCGTGCCGCAGGCGCTTGATGTTTCTGCACATGATGTCAGACCTTTCGTGATTTTACCGGCGCTCGAAAATACCCCGGGCGCGATGAAAAAGTGCGCCGCTCCTTATCGCGCCGGCACGCCGAACCCGCGCGCCATAGCCGTCGCCGCCAGCACCATCAGGACCACAAGCACCGCCTGCACGAAGCTGATCCGCGCGAAGCGGCTCGCGGCGCGCGTGTCGGGCACGCTCCCGCCAGCCACCGCCACACGCCACCGAATCAGGGCAATCATTGGTGCGACCTCGAGAATCAGAATCGCGGCGAGCAGGCCCATCTTGGCCCAGAAGACGTGGTTGTGGAGGTAATAGAAGCTGCCCTTCTCGAACCCGCCGAACGCCCGGACCAGGCCCGTGCCGATCCATATGAGCGCGGCGACGCCCCACCAGGTATCGGCGTAGAACACCCGTCGCAGGCCGGGAACGTCGAGCTGAGACTGGAGCGCGCGACCGCGAGCCCAGACCGCGCCGAGGCCCACGCCCAGCGCGAGCAAATGAAAGGCGGCCACCAGCCATCGGATCGTCAAGGTGGTCGGCCCTCGACTAGAAATTGTACACGAATTTGAACAAGTAGAAACCGAGAGCCAGGCCGCAGAATGCCAGGAGGACGCCCATTCTCGCCTTCCTCCTTGTAGGGGCACCACCCCGCTGCCACCGACCCTCGAAGCCGATCCAGAATGCCGCCAGTCCGCTCAATCTACCAGGGCCGGCCTTCCACGAAGCCCGCGCCCGTTGTAACCTCACACAACCAGCCTGCGTCCGTCAGGTCCTCCACGAGCACAGCGAGCATCATGCCCGACCAGCCTTGCGTTCACATCGCCGCGATCACCACCGTCCGCCACGCAAAGCGCCGGGAGTGCGAGGAGTGCGTGAAGATCGGCGCGCAGTGGGTCCACTTGCGGACGTGCCAGCAGTGCGGTACGACCCAGTGCTGCGACGACTCACCCAACCGGCACGCCAGCAAGCACGCCCGGGCGAGCGGCCATCCCGTGATCGCGTCCGCGGAGCCAGGAGAGCGCTGGCTATACTGCTATCCGGACGACGCGTTCGCAGAGTATTGATCATGGCCGGCGTGCTCGGCATCCATCACGTCACCGCGATCGCGAGCGACCCCCAGCGCAACCTCGACTTCTACGTCGGGTTGCTCGGCCTCCGGCTCGTCAAGCGCACCGTGAATTTCGACGATCCGGAGACATACCATCTCTACTACGGCGATGACGTGGGCACTCCGGGGAGTATCATGACCTTCTTCCCCTGGCCCGGCGCCAGACCCGGGCGCCACGGGACTGGACAGGTCGCCGTCACAGCGTTCGCCGTGCTGCCACGCTCGCTCGGATTCTGGGTCGAGCGGCTGGTGCGTCACGGCATCCGGTACGAGGGGCCGACCAGGCAGGTGATCTCGTTCAGGGACCACGATGGGTTGATGCTCGAAATCGTCGGCGACCTCGGCGCCGAGGCGAGGCCCGCCTGGGGAGCGGCCCCCGGCATTCCGCGCGAGCACGCGATCCACGGCTTTCACGGCGTGACCATCTGGGCGGACAAGGGGGACGCCACCGAACGGGTGCTCGTGGACACGCTCGGCTTCCGTCCGGTGCATGAGGACGGCACCACCCGGCGCTTCGCCGCCGGCGACGGCGGGCCGGGAACCGTCGTGGACGTGCGCTCGGTGGGCGGCTTCGTGCACGGCGCTGGCGGCGCGGGGACGGTCCACCACGTGGCCTGGCGTGTCCCCGACGACGGCGTGCAGCTCCAGATGCGTGAGCTGGTCACACAGGCGGGGCTCAACCCCACGCCGGTGATCGATCGGAACTACTTCCACTCGGTCTATTTTCGCGAGTCGGGTGGCGTGTTGTTCGAGCTCGCCACCGACCCACCCGGCTTTGCCATAGACGAGCCGGTCGCCGAGCTCGGGCAGCGCCTGATGTTGCCGCGACAGTACGAGACTCACCGCGCCCAAATCGAGGCCATCCTGCCTCCCATTCATCTTCCCGTCACGGCGTCGGCGGCCACGCTACTCGCGAGCACCACGGGGCCTGAGGACGTGAGCGGTGACGCGCTCGGCTTCATTCACCGCTACCTCCCGCCAGCCGCCGGAGCGGAGCTCGCGAGCAGCACGACGCTGCTGCTACTGCACGGCACGGGCGGGGACGAGGAAGATCTCATTCCCCTCGGCCGAGCCCTGGTCCCGGGTGCCGGGCTCTTGAGCCCGCGCGGCAACGTGCTCGAGCGCGGCGCACCGCGTTTCTTTCACCGCCTGGCCGAAGGGGTGTTCGACCAGGAGGACCTGGCCCGCCGTACCGAAGAGCTGGCGCAGTTCATCGAAGCGGCCGCCAGGACGTACGAGCTCGATCGCACGGGCATAGTGGCGGTGGGGTTCTCGAACGGCGCGAACATCGCCGCGAGCTTGTTGCTGCGACGCCCGGGGCTGTTGCGCGGAGCGGTGCTCTTGAGTCCCATGATCCCATTCGAGCCCGATACGGTGCCCGATCTCACGGGCACGTCGGTGTTCATCGGGGCTGGGCGCGCGGACTCGATCGCGCCCCCCGCGCAGGCCGAGCATCTGGCCGAGCTGTTGCGCCGCGCGGGGGCGGCTGTGATGATCCACTGGGAGCCGGGCGGCCATTCGTTGAGCGACGGCGAGGTCGAAGCGGCCCGGCAGTGGCTCTGGCAATCGGTGGTGGAGCGACCTCAGGAGCGTCGGATGCCTATAGCCAAGGAGACCTGAGTATGGCCCTCGATGAGGAGCAGGCACGCGCTGCGGCTGAGGTCGCGGCGCGCCTGCGCCAACGCGGAATCGCACTGACCGGCGCCGAGCGCCCTGACGACCTGGCCGATCTGCTATCCGCGGTGGAGCGCTTCGAAGCGGTGGTCGAGGCGCACGGCGGAGACTTGATGGTCGACGACCTGAAGAGCTCGCAGCCGGACGACCAGCACTTCGTCGTGCCGCGACGCGCGCCCGGCGAGACAGTGCGCGCGTACGTCGTCAGGATCGATGAGGCGGCGGGACGGCTGCGGGGTCACCCGCGCCAGCCCGACTAGTGGGGGATGATCGTCGGCGGCGTCCTCGGCGTCGAGCATTGGCACACCGAAGAGTCTCCGATCCAGGCCGGGTTCGCGCCGAGCGTACCTGGCCGTTGGGCGTTCGGATTCTCGGCACATTTCTGAGCGTCGAGGCGGCGCGGAAGCGGCTCTGCACGCCCGTTTACGGGCAGACGCCGAGCCGCGAGTTCACTCGCGCACACCGCGAGCGGCGTAGTCCTTCTTCCCCCACACTCGCTCCGCTTGCCACAAGTGCCGATGCTGGTGCCGCGGCAGAATCGTAAAGCACGAGTACAAGTTGTAGCGCACGCGCGCGTTGAAGGGCGACGTGACCCGCACCTGAGCAAGCGGCAGGCCGTCCGCCTGCGCCAGACAATCGAGCTGCGCTGCCTGCAGGCGATCGAATTCCTGGACGAGCAGCTCAGGCGCGGCCACGCTCGACGGCAGGACACGCACTCGGCCACGGACCAGCGCGCCGAGTCGGCCCGCCTGGGCCACTGCTCGGCCGGAAGCGCGCGCACCAGCTCGTGGAGTCGCGCTTGCGCACTGCGATACTCATCGGCGATCAGCTGCAGTTGCAGATGCATGTCTCTCATTAACCTCCTCTGCCGCCCTTGCCGCCCTTTGCCGCCCTGCCTCTAGTTCACCTTTCCCTGCAAGCGTCGTAATCCCCCGATCGCCGGAGCGTAGCCCGGCATTTTATCCAAAGCGCGCCCATACTCGGCCACCGCGTCCAGCACCCGGCCTTTCTTCTCGTAGATCCGCGCCAGGTTCACATGCGGGAACTGCGGCGCTTCGTAGCGCGGGGCGTCCATCGCGCGCTTGAGCCACGGAACCGCGTCGTCCTCGCATCCCAGCTCGATCAAATAGCACCCGATGTCGTTGTACGGATTGCCGAAGGTGGGATCCACCGCGATCGCGCGTTTGCACTCGGCGATCGCCTCTTCGTAGCGCCGCTGGAACGAGTACACCCAGCCGAGAAACGTGTGCGCTTCCGCCGTCGGCCGCTCCGCGAGCGACGCCTGATACAGCTGCACCGCGCCCGCCAAATCGCCCGCCAACTGGCACTGGTACGCGCGCTCGAATAACTTTAGCGCCCGAGCTCGATCACCCACACGCCAAGCTTATTCAGACCTCGCCGCCGTCGCCATCGCGCCCGTTTATCAGCCTGCGGTTCCTCGTCCTGCTCGCGGCGGTCGCCCTGGGCTGGAACCTGAACGGCTACCGCCTCTTCGACCCTGACGAAGGCCGCAACGCCGAAGTGGCGCGCGAGATGGCGCACACCAACGACTACGTCGTGCCGCACCTGGACGGCCTTCCTTATCTCGACAAGCCGATCGTCTACTTCGCCGCCGCAGCCGCCATGATGGAGTTGTTTGGCCCGACCGAGGCCGCCGCCCGGTTACCCGCCTACCTCGCCACGCTCGCCACCATCTGGTTGCTCGTGTGGTTCGCGCGGCGCCGCTGGGGCGAAGAGGCCGGCTGGCTGGCCGGACTCGCCTACGCCACCATGGTGCTGCCGCTCGCCTACGCCCGCACTGCCATCTTCGACAGCACCCTGACGCTGTGGACCACGGCCGCCATCGTCTGCTTCACCGAGGAGCGGCCCGTCCCCGCCTGGGCCGCGATGGCCGCCGGCGCCCTCACGAAGGGCCCCATCGCCGTCGCCATCCCGTTGCTCGCCCTGGTCGCGCACGCCCTGGTCACGGGCACGCCGGTTCGGCGACTGTTCCCGCGGCGCGGGCTCGCGCTGTTCTGCGCCATCGCCCTGCCCTGGGTCATCGTCGTATCGATCGAGCATCCGGACTTTCCCGGCTACGTGTTCCTGCGTGAGACGCTCGAGCGCGTGACCACGCGGAGCTTCCACCGCGCGGCGCCGTTCTGGTACTATCTGCCGATCGTTCCCCTGGCAGCCTTCCCGTGGATTGTCCCGGCGCTCGCTCGCGTGAAGAACCTCCGTGCCACTTGGCAGGCGAGACATGACGCCGGGGCCACCGAGCCGCTGCTCTTCGCGTGCTGGGTGGTCGTGCCGCTGGTGTTCCTGTCCCTCAACCAGTCCAAGTTGCCGCAGTACGTGCTGCCGCTTATGCCGGCGCTGGCGCTCGCAGCGACGCGGAACCTGGTGACCGGTGGGAGCCACACGGCGGCGCGGGTCTATGTCGGCGTCTCAGGCCTGGCGGGCCTGGCACTGGTGGCGCTTACGCACTGGCTCCCCGCGCCCATCAGCCTGACACCCGCCGAGAAGACCGCCATCCCGCCGGCCGCGGTGGCGCTGGGCATCGTCGTGCTCTGCTCAGCAGTCCTTGTCGGGCTCGGCGCCGTCACCCGCCGGCCCCGCATCACGTTTTTCGGGTATGCTGTCGTTGTTATGGCCATCCCGTTCGTGTCCGGAAACCTGCTCGTCGCGGTAGGAGAGGACCGCTCCTCCGCCGCCGTGGCGAGCGCCACCGCCGCGGCGCTCGAGCGCAGCGGTGACACCGGCACCGTGCTCGGCGTGCTCGCCTACCCACCGTCGCTGCCGTTCTATCTTGGTCGCACCATCCCGGTGGCGACTCCGAGCGGTCAGGAGCTCACCAGCAACTACATCGCGGACAACGTAGAGCGGTTCCGTTCCATTCCCGGCTCGCCGCTGCTTCCGGTGGGCTACTGGCGTGAGGCGTTGGCGCGTTGTTCCATGCCCACGGTGTTCTTGGCGGGGGCGGGGCACCGCGACGTACGCGCGACCCTCGGTGCCACCCTGCCCCTGCTCGCGGCCGACGACCACTACGCGGCCTACGGACCCTGCCGTCCCCCGCAACCTCCACAACCTCCCCGGCGGGGCGGAGGGGGGCGGTAATGTGCGGCATCTTCGGCGCCGTCTCACTCTCGGCCGCACCGCTCAAGCATCCCGACTGTGTCGCCGCCATGGCCGCCGCGTTGGCCCACCGCGGTCCCGACGGGGAGCGCATCGTCGGGCACGAGCGCGCGCGCCTGGGCGCCCGCCGTCTCGCCATCATGGACCTGACCACCGGTGACCAGCCGTTTCAGAGCCCCGATGCTTCCATCTGGATGGTCTGCAACGGCGAGATCTACAATGCGCCGGAGCTGCGCCGCGAGTATACCCTCGCCGGGTATCCGTTCCGCTCCATGGGCGACATCGAAACGATCGTGCCGCTGTACGAGCGCTTCGGCGCGGACGGCGTCGGACGGCTCGAGGGAATGTTCGGCCTGGCCGTGTGGGACGACCGGCACGCACGGCTGGTGCTGGCGCGCGACCGCGCCGGCGAGAAGCCGCTGTTCTGGACCGAGGTGAACGGCGAGCTGCGGTTCGCGTCGGAGATTCAGGCGCTGCTCGCCTTCCCCGACCAGCCGCGCCGCGTGCACGCCGCGGCGGCGGCGCTGTACGGCGCGCTCGGCTACGTCCCCGCCCCGTACACCATGCTCGAAGGCATCTCGAAGCTCGCGCCGGCGCACCTGCTGGTCGCCGACCGCAAGGGATTGGCGGTGCGCCGCTACTGGGACCCCGCCGCCGTCGCCGCGCGGCCGTCGCGGCTCGACGGCCCGGCCACGCTGCGCAACGTGCTGCTCCGCGCGGTCGAGCGCGAGCTCATGTCGGACGTACCGGTGGGCGTGTTCACCAGCGGCGGGCTCGATTCCTCGTTGCTCGCGGCCGCGGCCGCGCGGGTCATGTCGGGCGAGCGGATCCACACCTACTCCGTCAAGTTCGCCGAACCGGGCTACGACGAGAGCCCTCACGCCGAAGCGGTGACGCACCACATCCGCACCATTCACCACGTGGTCACCGCGGACGACGCCGCGCTCGAGCACGCGTTCGAACACGTCACCCGCGCGCTCGCCGAGCCCGTGGGCGACCCCGCCATCCTTCCCACGTTTCTTCTGGCCGAGTCGGCCCGGGCGCACGTCAAAGTGGTGCTCTCCGGAGAGGGCGCGGACGAGCTGTTCGGCGGCTACCCGACGTACCTGGGCCACAAGGCGGCGGGGTGGTTTCTCGGCATCCCCGGGCGAGCGGCGCTCCGCTGGCTCGTGAACCGGCTGCCGACGTCGACCGGCAAGGTCACGCTCGAGTTCCTGCTCAAGCAGTTCGTCGCTGGCGCCGAGCTGCCGCTCGTCCAGCGTCACCTGACGTGGTTCGGTGCGCTGGGGCCGGACGAGCGCGTCCTCGCGTGGGCCGGCAGCCTGTTGAATGGCTTTCCCGGGGATTCGTCGCTCAACCGGGTGTTGTGGCTCGACTTCCTCAGCTATCTCCCCGATAACCTGCTCGTGAAAGTGGACCGGGGGACAATGCTCGCGTCGATCGAAGCACGGGCGCCCTACCTCGACCGCGAGGTGATGGAGCTGGCGCTGCCGTCGCCCGCGGGGCTCAAGGTGCGGGGGTTCAGCACCAAGGCGATATTAAAGGAAGCGGCGCGCGGGCTCGTTCCGGACGCAGTGATCCGGCGCAGGAAGCGCGGGCTGTCGGTGCCCGTGGCGCGGTGGCTCAACACGGGACTGCGGTCGCTCGCCGATCGCTATCTCGCGGCACCTCGCCTGTTCCCGGACGCGCCGACGGCACATCTGCTCGCTGAGCACCGCACGGGCGCGCGCAACAACGCTCGCAAGCTATGGCCCATTCTCATGGCGGAGCTGTGGGCAGAGCGCTGGAACGTGGAGACGGCATGAACCGCACCGAAGCCCTGCAGTTGATGCACGAACACACCCAGTCCGCTTCGCTGCGCCAGCACATGCTGGCGGTCGAGGCGGCAATGCGCGCCTACGCCGAGCACTACGGCGAAGACCCGGAGACGTGGGGGATCGTGGGCCTGCTGCACGACTTCGACTACGAGAAGTTCCCGAATCACGAGCACTCGCCCACCGAGGGGCATCCCGCGTGGGGCGTGCGGCTGCTCCGGGATAAAGGCGTGCCCGAGCCCTTGTGCCGCGCCATACTCGGTCACGGGAGCTACACCGGTGTGCCGCGCGACACCAAAATGGCCCAGACGTTGTTCGCGGTGGACGAGCTGTGCGGCTTCCTGGTGGCGTGCGCGCTGGTACGCCCCTCCAAGAGCCTCGCGGACCTCGAGGTGTCATCGGTGAAGAAAAAGCTCAAGGACAAGGCGTTTGCACGCGGGGTGAACCGCGACGACGTGAATCAGGGCGCCGCGGAGATCGCCGTGCCGCTCGAGGAGCACGTCGCCTTCGTGATTCAGGCGCTCCGTCCCGCGGAGAGCGACCTCGGCCTCGGCCCGCAGGCGGCGGTGGGGTGAGCCTTCCTGCCGCAGCCGGGCCGGGCGCGCCCGACCCGCTCGCCCTCGCGATCGACCGGGCGGCAGGCGCGCGACCGATCGAGGGCAACCGCCTGGAGCTTCACCCCGACAGCCCGCGCGCGCTCGAGGCGATGCTCGCCGCGATCGTCGCCGCGCACCGCTGGGTGCACTTCGAGAACTACATCATCCGCGACGACGCGACGGGCCAGCGCTTCGCCGACGCGCTCGTCGAGCGGGCCCGTGCCGGCGTCGGCGTACGCGTCTTGTACGACGCCCTCGGCTCGTTCGGAACGTCCCGGCGCTACTGGCGGCGGCTCACCCAAGCCGGCGCCGAGGTGCGCGCTTTCCATCCGCTCCTCACGCGCCACCCGTTCGACTCCCTCTCCCGCGACCACCGCAAGCTGCTCGTCACCGACGGCAGCTGGGCGATGACCGGCGGGCTGTGCATCGGCGACGAGTGGGCGGGCGACGCCGCGCGCGGTCGGCGGCCATGGCGCGACACCATGGTGGCCGTCACCGGACCAGCTGCCGCGGCGCTCGACGATGCGTTCGCCCGCATCTGGCGGCGTGCCGGCGAGCCGCTCCCGCCCGACGAGCTGGAAGCCGATCCCGCGGAATGCGGGTCCTCGACGGCGCGCGTGGTGTCGGGCGTCCCCGGCCGGGCGCGCATGTACCGCGCCGTCCAGCTCCTGGCCGCGAGCGCGACGGACCGACTGTGGATCACCGATGCGTACCTGATCGCGCCGCCGCCCCTGTACGCCAGTTTGCTCGACGCCGCCCGGGCCGGCGTGGACGTGCGCCTGCTGGTCCCGGGGACGAGCGATCTCCCGGTCCTGCGGGATTCCACGCGGATCGGCTACCGCGACCTGCTACGCGCGGGCGCCCGCATCTTCGAGTGGCAGGGGCCCATGCTGCACGCCAAGACCCTGTTGGTCGATCACCGCTGGGCGCGCGTCGGCTCGAGCAACCTCAACGTCTCGAGCTTACTCGGGAACTACGAGCTGGATCTGTTCGCCGAATGCAATCACCTTGCCGCCCAGCTGGCGCAGCAGTTCCTGCGCGACCTCGCGTCCAGCCGCGAGATCGTGCTGCAGGCCCGTCGGCGCTTCCTCCCTGCCCGGCTCGTGGGCGCGCCCGCCACCGCCGCGTCGCCCGTTCCCGAGCAACCCCACAAGCGCTCGGGGTACGAGCTCGGGGCCGTGGCCGTGGTCACGCTGCGGCGCGTGGCGGGCGGGCTGCGTCGCGCGATCACCTCGGCGGCGACCCTGTTGTTTGCCGGCGTCGGGGTGCTGCTAGTGGTGTTTCCGCGCGTGATGGCGATGGCGCTGGCCGCGGGGGCGTTCTCACTGGCTCTAGCCTTCGGTCTCTACACCTTCGAGCGGCGCCGAACGCGGGAGGCGGGCGATGGCTGATCCCCAACCCCCGCCGCAAGCCGCGCGTATAGCTCAGCAGGACGAGGCCGATCTGGTCGCCCGGGCGGTATCCGGCGAGCGGGAGGCCTTCGGCGTCCTGGTGGAGCGCTATGCCGGCGTGGCACGCCGGGTGGCACGCGCGGTGCTGGGCAATCCCGAGGACGCGGACGACGCCGCGCAGGATGCTATGCTGTCGGCGCTGGTGAAGCTCCAGCAGTACGACCCGCGGCGCCCGTTCGGCCCCTGGTTGCTGCGGATCGTCGCCAACGCCGCGACGGACCGGCGGCGACGCCGGTCGGTGCGCCGGGTCGAGCCCCTGGACGTCGGGCTCACGGCCGGTGGACCGCGGCCCGACACGACTGCCGAGCGGCGGGCCCTGAACGAGCGGCTGCGAGAGGCGCTGGCCGAGCTGCCCGAGCGGCGCCGCATGGCGGTCGTCCTGTTCGACGTCGAAGGCTATACGCACGGTGAGATCGCCGCGGTCCTCGGGATCCCCGAAGGAACGGTGCGATCGGAGGTGTTTCACGCGAGGCGCCGCTTACGGGTGCTGCTCGCGGACTGGAAGGAGGAATAATGAAGGATCCACTGCCGTTCGATCATCGGCCCGATGCGGTGCTCGGGAAGGCGCTGCGAGAGGCACTCGACCCCGGCGACGCGCCGGCCTTCATCGCGCGCGTGCTGGCGCGCGCCGAGTACGTTCGCGTGGCATCGTGGGACGCCGTGCTCGCCCGGTGGGCGCGGGCCGGCGTGGCGGCCGCCCTCTTCATCGCGCTGGCCGGCGGCTACTTCGTGGGCCGCGCGGCGGCGTCCCCCGCTGCAATTCGCCCGACGGTCTCGGACGTCCTGATCGCGCCGCCGGCGCACCCGGGGGAGGTCGAGGTCGTCCTCGCTTCCGTGATCGGCAACAACTAGCAAGGGAAAGGACCGTCATGTTGAACCGCTCCACAATCTGGGCCGGGGTGTTCCTCGTCGCGACGTTCGCGGCAGGGATCGCCGTCGGGGCCGGCGGCCGGGCGCTCTGGGTGCGCCACGCGTCTGCGGCGTCGCCCGATCGCGAGCGCGGCCTCGATCGGATGATGGACGAGCTGAACGAGGAGTTGCGGCTCGACCCCGTGCAGCGCGATTCGGTGCGGGCGATCGTGCAGCGCCACCGGACTCGGATGACCGCGGTGTGGGAGACGGTGCGCCCACGCTTCGACTCGATGCGGGCGGAGATGGACTCGGAGGTCGCCCGCCAGCTCACGCCCGATCAACAGGCCAAGTACCGCGACCATGTGGCCCGGTACCGGCATCAAAGGGATCAAGAGAAAGCCGACACGGGGTCGGGGGGACGGAGGGGAGGACGGAGGCAATGAGGGCCGGGCGAAGGGGAGTGTTCGCGGGAATCGTGTCGGCGCTCGTCTCGAGCGGTGTCGCGGCGCAACAGCAGCCGGCCCCCGCGCGGGCGGCACGGCTCCAGGTGTCGCTGGCCGAAGCGGTGCGGCGCGCGCTCGACGTGCAGCCGGCCATGGTCCAGGCGCGGGGCGACGCGCGCAACGCGGGCGCGAACAAGCGGTCCGCCTGGGGCGCCTTCCTGCCGACCGTGAGCACCAGTGCCTCGGCGTCGCGTAGCAACCAGGACCGCTTCGATCCTAACAGCACCACGCGCCTGCCACCCGGCTACGCGTACTCGGGCGGCCTGTTCGCTTCGCTCCAGCTGTTCGACGGGTTCCAGCGGTTCGCCAACCTGCGTGCGACCGCGGCAACCGAGGACGCCGCCAGCGCGGGGCTCATAAACCAGCGGTACCAGACGACGCTCACGACCCAGCAAGCGTTCTTCACCGCCCTCGCCGATGGAGAGTTCGTTCGCGTCGCCGAAGCGCAGCTGCAGCGCGCCAAGCAGGAGCTGCAGATCGCGGTGAACAAGTTCCAGGCCGGAGCCGCCACCCGCTCCGATACGCTCACGGCAACCGTGGATCTCGGCAACGCCCGGCTTGCGCTGCTTCAGGCGCAGGCCAATCTGGCCACGGCGCAGGCCAGCCTCGGTCGCCAGATCGGAATCGATCAGCCGGTGGAGGCGGCCCCCGACTCGACGTTTCCGGAGCTTCCCGACACGACCGCCTTGCGCTCGTCGGCGGTCGCCACCGCACCGCTCGTGAGCCAGGCGGACGCCCAGGCCCGCGCGGCGCGCGCCCAGACGTGGAGCGCCCGTTCCCTATACTGGCCCACGTTGAGCCTCTCCTATAACAACAGCCGGACCGGCGTCAGCTCGCCCAATCTCCCGCTGTTCAATGGGTACCCTGAGACATCCGTGTGGCGCTTTGCGGTTCAGTGGACGCTGTTCAACGGATTCGGACGTGAGCAGAACCAGGTGGCGGCCAGCGTGTCGCGTGACGTCGCGGAAGCCCAAGCTGCCGACGCCCGCCGACTGGTCAGCGCACAGCTCACCCAGCAGCTCGCGGCGTTGTTCACCGCGTACACGCAAAGCAGCATCACCCAGGCGAACGTGGCCGCCGCCACCGAAGCGCTGCGTGTGCAGCAAGAGCGCTACCGGCTCGGCGCGAGCACCCTGCTCGACCTGCTGACCGCCCAGGCCAACATGACGCAGGCCGACGTGAACCAGGTCCAGGCACGCTACAACTACCTGATTGGCCGCGCCCAAGTCGAGGCGCTCGTGGGGCATCCCCTGTGACCAGCGTCCAGCCGACCGCGTTCCGCACCGGCGACACGCCGCTGCCCGATACCGTCATCCTCACACACAAGCTGACGCGCGACTACGACATGGGCGGCGAGGTGGTGCACGCGCTGCGCGGCGTCGAGATCCAGATGCAGCGCAACGAGTTCGTGGCCGTCATGGGCCCTTCGGGTTCTGGGAAATCGACGCTCATGAACCTCATCGGCTGCCTCGACACGCCGACGGGGGGCGAATACTGGCTCAACGGTCAGCAGGTGAGCGATTTGTCCGACGATGAATTGGCGCGGATCCGCAACAAGGAGATCGGGTTCGTGTTCCAGACCTTCAACCTGCTGCCGCGCGCCAGTGCCCTCCACAACGTCGAGCTGCCGCTGATTTACGCGGGCGTGGCCGCGAAGGAGCGCCGTGCCCAGGCGGCCCGGGCGCTCGAGCACGTCGGGCTCGCCGACCGGATGTCGCATCGGCCGAACGAGCTGTCGGGCGGACAGCGCCAGCGGGTGGCGATCGCCCGCGCGCTGGTGAACCAACCCTCGATCCTGTTGGCGGACGAGCCGACCGGCAATCTCGACTCCGCTACCGGCGAGGAGATCATGCGGCTGTTCCGTGAGCTGCACGACACCGGCCAAACCATCGTGCTGGTCACGCACGAAGCCGACATTGCGGCGCACGCCGCCCGCCAGATCCACCTGCGGGATGGGCTCGTCGAGCGCGACGTGCAGACGAAAGGCAAACCGTGAAGCGATTCCTGGCCCTGCTGCTCGGCCTCGCCGCCTGCCACAAGGCGCAGTCGGCACCGCTGTACGAGAAAGTTCCCGTGGCGCACCGCGACATCGTGGTCTCGGCGTCCGCCTCAGGCGCGATCCAGCCGATCCTCACCCTGAGCGTGAAGTCCAAGGCCTCGGGCGAGATTCTCGACATGCCGGTGCAGACCGGCGACGACGTCAAGAAGGGACAACTGCTCGCGAAGATCGACCCGCGTATCCCGCGGAACGACCTCACGCAGGCCGAGGCGAGCCTCGCGGTCGCCAAGGCCCAGCTCGACAACGCCACCGCGCAGCTCAAACGCAGTGAGGCCCTGTACCAGAGCAAGTCCATCGCCGAAACCGACTACGAGGCCGCGAAGCTCAGCTACGCGACGGCCCAATCGGCCGTGGTCAACGCCCAGGCGAGTCTGCAGACCGCGAAAGACGCGATGGAGGATACGCAAGTCCGCGCGCCGAACACCGGTACCGTGCTCGAGCTCGATGCCGTGCTCGGCACTGTGATCTCGAGCCCCACGCGCGACGTGGGTGGCGGCACCGTGATCCTCAAGATGGCGAACCTCGACACCGTGCAGGTCCAGGCGTTGGTGGACGAAACCGACGTCGGCAAGGTGCAGCCCGGGATGCCGGTGACGATCACAGTGGACGCGTTTCCCAATCGCCCATTCGACGGCAGCGTCCTGAAAATCGAGCCGCAGGCGCAGGTCAATCAGAACGTCACGATGTTCCCCGTCATCGTCTACATTGTGAATCCGAGCCACCAGCTCAAACCGGGGATGAACAGCGAAGTCGAGATCCACATCGGCAACCGGCAGAACGTGCTGGCCGTGCCGAACGCCGCGCTGCGCACGCCGCGAGACGTCGCGTCCGCGGCGCAGGTCCTGGGACTCGACCTGCAGACCGTGCAGCAGCAGCTGGCGCAGGCCGAGACGCCGCGCTCCCCCGCGCGAGACTCGGCGGACGCCGGCAAGCTGCACGCGGCCGAAGCGACCAAGCCGGGAGCGCTGGCGACCTTCACGACGCCCAGCGGGCGGACCATCACCTTGCCGCCCGGGGTCACGCCGGAGCAAGTGCAGGCCGCGTTCGCCAAGCGCATGAGCGGCGCCGAGCTGTCGCCCGCGGAGCAGGCGCTGCTGACGCAGCTGCGCAGCCAGTGATCCGCACGGGGCTGACCGATCAGGATTACATCGAGGTCGCCCGCGGGCTCACGCAGCAGGATACCGTGCTGGTGCTGCCGAGCGCGTCGCTGGTGCAGTCGCAGCAGCAGTTCCGCCAGCGCTTCCAGAATGTGACGGGCGGCGGCTTGCCGGGCGTGCGGCAGCAGCAGGCGCAGCCCGCGACCCCGCGGTAGCGATGCTCGTCGGCGAGATCATCCGGGTCGCGCTCGAAGCGCTGCGGGCCAACAAGCTCCGCTCGCTCCTCACCATGCTGGGCATCATCATCGGCGTGGGCGCGGTGATCACGATGATCGCGCTGGGCTCCGGGGCGCAGAAGTCGGTGCAGGACCGGATTCAGGCGCTCGGTCCCACCCTGCTCAGCGTCTATCCCGGGCAGAGCTTCAACCGCGGCGTGGCGAGCGACCAGCGGGTGAGCCTCACGATGGACGACGACACGGCGCTCGCGAACAACGCCCGTTTCGTGACCGCCGTGGTACCGGAGCTGAGCCGCAGCCTCCAGGTTAAGAAGGGCAACTTGAACATCAACGTGAACGTCGTCGGCACGACGCCATCGTACGTGCCGGTGCGCAGCTACACGCTCACCGCGGGTCGTACGTTCACCGCAGGGGACGACGCGGCGCGACGCCGTTACGCGGTACTCGGCTCCGCCATCCCCGACATGCTGAACGCGAACCGGGACGCCATCGTCGGCCAAGAGATCATGATCCGCGGGATCTCGTTCGAGGTCATCGGTGTGCTGTCGGAGAAGGGGTCGCAGGGGTCGTTCTTCAACCCCGACGAACAGATTCTCATTCCCCTCGAGACGGCCCGGTACCGGGTGATGGGCACCGACCGGCTGCGCGCGATCACGGTACAGGCCGCCGACCTGAACTCGATGAACCTGGCGACCCTCGAGATCGAGCGGGTGATGCGGCGCCAACACAAGATCCGCCCCGGCCAGGACAACGACTTCCAGATCCGCAATCAGACCGACATCCTGAGCACGCTGCAGCAGACGACCGAGACCTTCAAGTACCTGCTCGCGGGCATCGCCGCCGTGAGCCTGCTGGTCGGCGGCATCGGGATCATGAATATCATGCTTGTGTCGGTCACCGAGCGCACCCGCGAGATCGGTGAGCCTGCTGGTCGGCGGCATCGGGATCATGAATATCATGCTTGTGTCGGTCACCGAGCGCACCCGCGAGATCGGCGTGCGCAAGGCACTCGGGGCCACGCAGATCAACATCATGATTCAGTTTCTGGTCGAGGCACTGGTGCTGTGCCTCGTGGGCGGTCTGATCGGCGTGGTGCTCGGCTCACTCGGCGCGGTGGTCCTGTCCAAGCTGGCGCACTGGAACACCCTCATTTCGCCGCTGGCGATCCTCCTGGCGTTCGTGTTCAGCGCCGCGGTCGGGTTGTTCTTCGGCATCTGGCCGGCACGGCGCGCGGCCGCCCTCGATCCGATAGTCGCCCTGCGTTACGAATAGTCGGTTACAGCCTGTTGTGCGTAGTGCGTGGTACGTGGTTGCTGACGGTTCGTAGGTCGCCTGCCGCATCGCTAATACCGCAATATCCGGATAGTACCACGCACCACGCACTACGCATATTTTCTTCCCATGTTCGCCCTGCTTTTGGTCCTCCAGGGCGCCGCGGACGGCGGCGCGACCTACAGCGGTCTGACCAAACAGCTCGACGTGCACATCCCGCGCTTCGAGGCGCAGGTGAAAATCGACGGCGTGCTCGACGAGCCCGTGTGGAATCGGGCGGCGATGCTGACGGGCTTCTCGCAGTACCGGCCGGTGGACGGCCGTGCGGGCCACGCTGGCCGATCGCGACAACATCGACTCGGACGACAACGTCGCCATCCTGCTCGACACCTACCTCGACCACCGTCGCGCCACCATGTTCGCGGTCAATCCGCTCGGCGTGCAGCAGGATGGCGTGTGGAGCGACGGCGTGGCCGCGGGCGCCGCGGGAGGCCCCAGCGCCGGCGGCAGGTTCGACGCGACGATCGACTTGAACCCCGACTACGTCTACGAGTCCCGCGGCCGCGTGACCGACCGGGGCTACGAAGTCGAGGTGCGGATCCCGTTCAAGAGTCTACGCTATCAGAGCGGCGATCCCCAGGATTGGGGCATCCAGATCGTGCGGGCGGTGCAACACTCCGGCTACGAAGAGACCTGGACCCCCGCGGTCCGCGCCAGCGCGAGCTTTCTCATTCAGGCGGGTCGCCTGGTGGGCCTGACCGCGCTGCGGCGCGGCCTGGTGCTCGATCTGACCCCCGAATTCACCACCAAGGTGGACGGCGCTCCCACCACGCCGGGCTACGACTATCGCGGCACGCCCGAACTCGCGGGCAACGTGCGCTGGGGCGTGACGCAGAATCTCGGGGCGACCGCCACCGCCCACCCGGACTTCTCGCAGGTCGAGGCCGACATCGGCCAGGTAACGCTCAACCAGCGGTTCGCGCTGTTCTATCCCGAGAAGCGGCCGTTCTTTCTCGAGGGGCTCGAGCAGTTCGACACGCCCAACAGCCTCATTTACACCCGGCGCATCGCGCAGCCGGTGTTCGGCGCGAAGCTCGCCGGCAAGGTCGGCGGCCTGGGAGTCGCGTATCTCGGCGCCGTGGACAACAGCGACCAGTCGGCCACGGGTGCGCACCCGATTTACAACATGCTGCGCCTGCGGCGCGACCTCGGGCCGACGTCCACGCTGGGCATGGCCTACACCGACCGGATCGACGGCGACGACTACAACCGCGTGCTGGGCGTCGACGCGCACGTCGTGTGGCGCAAGGTCTGGTTCTCGGAAGTGCAGGTCGCCGGGTCGTGGACGCGGGGACAGGGCGCTGCCCGCGCGGGCAAGCTGTGGACCGTCACCTTCGGCGACCGCACCGGCCGCGCGTACGGTAACCACTACGAGCTGCTCGGCATCCAGAAGAGCTTCCAGGATACGAGCGGGTTCGTGAATCGCACGGACTTCGTGGCCGGCCGGACCTTCAACCGGTTCAGCTGGTACGGCCGCCCGGGCGCGCTGGTCGAACAGTTCACGGCCATCGTCGGATTCGCGCCGATCTGGCGCTACCGCGACTTCGGCCGTCTGAACCGGACCATCGAGGACACGCTGCAGACCTTCTGGATCGCGACCCTGCGGGGCGGGTGGCAGTCCCAGGTCACGCTCAGCCTCAACCACTTCGGGTTCGACGGCGCGGACTACTCGGGCTACACCGTGGGTACCACGCCGTTCGTCGTGCCGCACGACCTGTATCACCTCCCCGGCGCCGCGTTCATTTTGAACGCACCGAACCGCGCCGTGTCGGGCAGCGTGGTGCTGGGCTATTCGGCCGTGGCCATCTTCCCCGAGGCGTCCGAGGGCCACCAGGTCGCGTTGACCACGGTCGCCGCCCTGCGACCCACGCCGGCGCTGCGCCTCGAGGCGCGCTGGGTGCACCAGCGCCTCACCCGCGCGCGCGACGGGAGCCGGTTCTCGACCGCGAACATCCCCCGGCTCAAGCTCGAGTACCAGTTGACGCGCGCGATCTTCGTGCGCTACATCGGGCAGTACTTCGCGGAGGACCAGGCCGCGCTGCTCGACCCGCGCACGGGGCAGCCACTGCTCGTCAACGGCGACACCGCGCGCGCCATCGTGACCAACGACTTCCGGAACGACCTGTTGTTTTCCTACAAGCCGACGCCCGGGACCGTCGTGTTCCTGGGCTACGGCGCGTCGCTCACCGAAGCGGACGCCTTCCGGTTCCGGAACCTGAGCCGCGCTTCGGACGGGTTTTTCCTCAAGCTGAGCTACCTGTTCCGCATGTAGCCCCTCTACCCCTCCCCTCCGCTCCGGGCCATTTTCTCCTCCATGCCCGATGCGGCCGACCTGACCCAGCAGCTCGCCGACGAAGATAGCGCCAAACAGCGCCGCTACGTGCTCGCGAATACCCGCGTGCGCTGGCGCTTCGTCGCCTTGGGAGCGGCGCTGCTCGCGATCCTCCGCCTCGCGCGGGTGACAGCCGTTTCGTGGCTCTTTGTCCTGGGCTTCGCGGGCGTGTTCGCCGGCATCGGCTACGCAATGGCCCGACTGGTGCGCGGCGGGGAATTCCGCGCCTGGTACGCGCAGGCCGACATCGCGGTGAGTGCCGCGATGATCTCCGCGATCCTGTATGCGGTGGGACCGAGCGGACACCTGCTGTACATCGTGTACCTGATCGCGCCCCTCCAGGTGGCGCTGTACCTGGGCCAGACCGAGGCCTGGCAGGCCCTGCTCGTGAATCTCACCGGCTTCGGGCTCGCCACCGCCGTCCGGGTCAGCCAGGGCACGCCAGGCTGGACCTGGAGTGCGTTCACGCAGGAGACGCTGGTTCTGGGGTTCGTGAGCGCGGCGCTGGTGCCGACGTTGGGGAGGTTCGTCACCCGGCTGCAGACTGCCAGAGGCACGCTGGCGCAAGTAGAGGGCGGCGACCTCACGGTGCAGGTGCAGGACGACGAGCTGGACGAGCTGGGCTACCTCGGCGCGAGCGTGAACCGCACGACCGGCGCGATCGCCGGGGTGGTGCGACAGGTTCAGAGCCAGTCTCACGACCTCGCTGCCATGGCCCAGCAGCTCGCCGCGTCCGCCCAGGAGCTGCAGGCCGCGTCCCACGAAATCTCCAAAGAAGCGGAACGGCTTACAGAAGGCACGTCGCGCCAGCGGCAGCTCATTGGGCACGGGCGCGACGACTCGGAGGCCGCGGCCGACGTCGCGGCGCAGCTGCACGCGCGGGCGCAAGAGGCCGAGCGCCAGATCGCCGGCGTGGCGCAGCAGGCGCAGCGCCATGGCCAGGAGATCGCGCGGGCGAGCGAGCTGCTGGTGACCCTCGTCGACCACCTCGACCAGGTGTCCCGCGCCGCCGGCACCCTGGAGCTCGGCTCGCGCGAGATCGGCAAACTGGTGGATGCGATCACGCGCATCGCCAGCCAGACCGACCTGCTCGCCCTGAACGCGGCGATCGAAGCGGCGCGCGCGGGTCAGCACGGCCTGGGATTCCGAGTGGTGGCCGACGAGGTGCGCAAGCTGGCCGAGCAGAGCTCCCGCTCGGCGGAAGAGGTGCGGGCCCGGGTGCGCCAGACGCAGGACCAGATCGGGCAAGTGATCGCGGCCATGGACGAGGGGCGCCGCACGGCCCAGGGCGTGGGCGCCGTGTCCGCGGCGGCCCGGCAGGCGCTGGACGCCATCTTCGGCGACCTGAACGCCACCGTGAACGACCTCGCAGCACCTCTCGGTCGCGGCGGCCAAGTTGTCGGAGACGATTCAGCGGTTCAACGTGAACGGAAAAGCGTAGGCGGAACCCCAGAGCCGCCGCCGGAGTTTTGAGCAAGGTGCGGTAACTTGAGACTCCGAGGAGCAATCATGTCGATTCGACCGATCAAGCGAATCCTGCAGTCGCAGCCGACCATCGAGGGCGCCGGCGTGCGGCTGCGGCGCGCGTTCGGCTTCGGTGACACTAAAGAGTTCGACCCTTTTCTGCTGTTCGACGACTTTCGCAACGAGAACCCTGAGGACTATCTCGCGGGGTTCCCCTGGCATCCGCATCGCGGCATCGAAACCATCACCTACGTCCTCGCCGGGACGGTGAACCACGGTGACAGCCTCGGAAACAAGGGCGCCCTGGGGGCCGGTGACGTACAGTGGATGACGGCCGGCAGCGGCATCCTCCACCAGGAGATGCCGCAGGGCGACCCACGGGGGCGGATGCACGGCTTCCAGCTCTGGGCCAACCTGCCGTCCTCCCTGAAGATGACCCGTCCGCGCTACCAGGACATCTCGGGCGGCGACATCCCCGAGGTGACGGATGACGACGGCACGCGCGTGCGGGTGATTTGCGGGAGCTTCTGGGGGAAAACGGGCCCGGTCGAGGGAGTGGCGGCGGACCCGCGCTATCTCGACGTGTGGGTCCCGCCGGGCAAGCGCAAATCGCTGCCGGTCGAGACGTCCGGGCACGCGTTTGCCTATGTGTTCGAGGGCGGCGGCACGTTCCGCGACGCCTCGGAGCCGGGCGCGGTCCGCACGGAGCAGGTGGGACCCGTGGTGACCGGCG